>Ga0209018_1000423_pt1 | contig 39592 bp, 34 predicted proteins | sample YNPBryBLVA2012_FD_185814 | JGI IMG/M metagenome (GOLD analysis project Ga0209018, IMG submission 185814) | Anoxygenic and chlorotrophic microbial mat microbial communities from Yellowstone National Park, USA - YNP Bryant BLVA 2012 (SPAdes)... ...
TGCGGGGTAGTAGTCCGGGCCGGAGCCGCCACCGTTACCAGGGCTGAGGGTATGGAACGGCCCTTCCGTTCGTACCCGCGAAAGAGTGAGGCTGGCTTTCCCACACGACGCGCCGACACCGGCGCGTTTTTGTTTGGAGAACCCGCCTCAGCAGGGTGGCACCACGGGTCAGACGCCCGTCCCGGCACTGGGACGGGCGTTTTTTCGTAACGCGCACATCCCGTGAAGCGTGAATCTGGCCTGCGCCGACACGTCGGCGCCTTTCAAAGGGGTGACCTTGTCACCGCAGTCCAAATGGAGGTTCCTATGCACGAGAAGCCGCGTATTCTGACCGGCGACCGACCCACCGGCCGGCTGCACCTGGGGCACTACGTCGGCAGCCTGGCCAACCGCGTGCGGCTGCAGGATGAGTATGACTGTTTCTTCATCATCGCCGACCTGCACACCCTGACCACCCGACCGGAGAAGGAGCATATCGCTGCCGCCCGCCACTACATCCGCGAGATCGTGCTTGACTACCTGGCCGTCGGCATCGACCCCGAACGGAGCACGATCTTCGTCCAATCCGCCATCCCGGCCACTTACGCGCTCAACCTGATCTTCGAGATGCTGGTCAGTGTGCCGCGCCTGGAGCGCGTGCCCAGCCTCAAGGAGATGGCGCGCGACGCCCATCTGAAGCGGATGCCCTTCGGCCTGCTGGGGTACCCTGTCCTGCAGGCTGCCGACATCCTGCTCCCGCGCGCCCATCTGGTGCCGGTGGCGAAGGACAACGAGGCCCACGTCGAGGTAGCGCGGGAGATCGCCCGCCGCTTCAACCACCTCTACGGCGAGGTCTTCCCCGAGCCCCAGGCCCTGGTAGGTGAGGTGCTGGTAGGGACGGACGGGCAGGCCAAAGCCAGCAAGTCGCTGGACAATGTCATCTACCTGGCCGACGACGCAGCGACGGTGGAACGCAAGGTGCGAGGGATGACCACTGATCCGCAGCGCGTCCGCGCCGACGTGCCCGGCCGGGTGGAAGGCAACCCGGTCTTCATCTACCATGACGCCTTCAACCCTGACCGGGATGAGGTGGTCGAACTCAAGGAGCGCTACCGCCAGGGACGGGTCGGCGATGTGGAGGTGAAGGCCCGCCTGGCCCGCGCGCTCAACGCGTTCCTCGACCCGCTGCGGGAGCGGCGAGCCCGCTTCGCCGCGCAGCCCGGCCTGGTCGAGGAGATCCTGGTCGCCGGCAACGCCCGCATGCGCGTCGAGGCTACAGAGACCATGAACCGCGTCCAGGAGGCTACGGGCTTGATGGTTTGTGCAGGGTAAGGGGCGACCTGTCACGCCCCCGCCCCTATGCCACACATATCCCATTGAGGAGGTACAAACGATGAAAGACAATGGCCGTTTCCTGCTCAGCCCAGACCAACTTCCCCATGCGTGGTACAACATCGTCGCCGATCTGCCCTTCCCTGTGCCGCCGCTGCGCCACCCGCAGACGACGGAGCCCACCCGTCTGCCGCCGCCGCTCTTCTGCGACGCGCTGATCGCGCAGGAAGAGAGCGGCGAGCGGTACATCGAGATTCCTGAGCCGGTACGTGAGGTCTACCGCCTGTGGCGGCCCACCCCCCTCTACCGGGCGCTACGCCTGGAGCGGGCGCTGGACACCCCAGCCCACATCTACTACAAGTACGAGGGGGCCAGCCCTGCCGGCAGCCACAAGCCGAACACTGCTGTGGCGCAGGCCTTCTACAGCAAAGAGGCCGGCGTCAAACGGCTCACCACCGAGACCGGCGCCGGTCAGTGGGGCAGTGCACTGGCCTTCGCCTGCAGCCTGTTCGACATGGAATGCAAGGTCTATATGGTGCGGGTCAGTTACGACCAGAAGCCCTACCGGCGGGTGATGATGCAGACCTGGGGGGCCAGTGTCACCCCGAGCCCCAGCCCGGAGACGCAGTCGGGGCGCGCGATCCTGGAGCGTGATCCCGACTCGCCAGGCAGTCTGGGCATCGCCATCAGCGAGGCGGTGGAGGTCGCCGCCACTGACGACAGCACCAAGTACTCCCTGGGCAGCGTCCTCAACCACGTCCTGCTGCACCAGACCGTGATCGGCGAGGAGGCCCGCCTGCAGATGGAGATGGCCGGTGAAGCGCCGGACGTGATCGTGGGTTGCGTGGGCGGAGGCAGCAACTTCGCCGGCATCGCCTTCCCCTTCCTGAGGGACAGCCTGACCAACGGTCACCACACCCGCTTCGTCGCCGCCGAGTCCGCCGCCTGCCCCAGCATGACCCGCGGCGTCTACGCCTACGATTACGGCGACACCGCCCACCTGGCCCCGCTGGCGAAGATGGACACCCTCGGCCACACCTTCATTCCCGCCAAGGTCCACGCCGGCGGACTGCGCTACCACGGTATGGCGCCGCTCGTCTCGGCGCTGCACCGGCATGGGTACATCGAGCCGGTGGCCTTCGTGCAGTCCCGCGTCTTCGCCGCGGCGGTGCAGTTCGCCCGCGCCGAGGGGATCATCCCCGCGCCAGAGACGGCTCACGCCATCTGCGCGGCCATTGACGAGGCCCTGGCCGCTCGCGAGGCGGGGGAACGACGGGTGATCCTGCTCAACTTCAGCGGCCACGGCCACTTCGACATGGGCGCCTATGAGGGCTACTTCGCCGGGCGTCTGCCGGACTTCGACTTCCCGGAGGAGCGGGTGCGCCAGGCGCTCGCCGACCTGCCACAGGTCAGGGAGTAGGAGCCTGTCCGCATCACCCTGTAGCCAGCGCATCCCTATGCGCTGGCGGGCGGCATCGGGATGTCGCGCCGGGCGTGGTCTCCCGACCGCGCCCGGCGTACCACGCCGAACGGCAGGCCGCCTTCCACTTGCCTCTGATCGCCAGGTCGTGTATAGTTGACGTGGGAGGGTCAGGCCCATGATCGTCAAACGGCTTTCAGTCCTGGATGCGGACCGCTGTGTGGGCTGCCAGTCCTGCATGTTCGCCTGCGCCCGGCGGCTGGGAGAGGGCGGACTGGCCGGCTCCTGTATCGGTGTCCGTTCGGCGGGCGGCATCCGTCGTGGCTTCACCGTCGTCGTCTGTCGCGCCTGCGCCGACCCGCCCTGCGCGCGCGTCTGCCCCACCGACGCCCTGACCCCCCGCCCGGGTGGCGGCGTCCGGCTGCACGCCGATCTCTGCATCGGCTGCGGGAACTGCGTGGAAGCCTGTCCGTTCCGCGCCATCTTCTGGGACAGCGGTCAGGACAAGCCTCAAGTGTGCGTCTACTGCGGCTACTGCGCGCCCTACTGCCCCTACGACGTGCTGGCACTGGAGGAGATCGGCGAGGTGAGCCATGCTCAAGGATGATCCGCTGCGCCGCGTGTTGATCGTTGACCTCTCCCGTCGTCGCTGGTGGGTGGAGGAGCGGCCCGACCTGTTCGAGGAGGGGTTGGGCGGGGCGGGGGTCGCCATCCGCCTGCTGGAGGAGGAGTGCCCGGCGGGGGCAGACCCGCTGGGGCCGGAGAACCCCATCATCCTGGCGGTGGGACCGCTGGTGGGGCTGTTCCCGCTGGCCTCGAAGACGGTGGCGATGTTCAAGTCACCACACACCGGCAACCTGGGCGAGAGCCACGCCGGAGGGCGGAGTGCGGTGGCGCTGCGCATGGCCGGCTACGGGGCACTGGTGATCCGCGGAATCAGCCCAAGCCCTGTCTACCTGGTAGTGCAGGAGGATGGCGTGTACTTCCGCGACGCCTCGGCGCTCTGGGGCATGCGCAGCAGCGAGACGGTGGGCACTGTGCTGCGGGAGCGGGAGTCCGGCTCGGGCCAGCGCTCGATCATGCGCATCGGTCGGGCCGGGGAGCGGGGAGTGACCTACGCTGGCGTCAACACCGAGACCTATCGTCACTTCGGGCGGCTGGGCCTGGGGGCGGTCTTCGGCAGCAAGCGGCTGAAAGCGCTGGTCGTTGCCGGACGGCGCACCCTCCCTGTCGCCGACCGCCGCGCCTACCGTCAGTCCTATGACACCATCTTCCGCGCCGCTACCGAATCGCCGCTGATGCAGAAGTACCATGAACTGGGCACGGCGATGAACGTCCTGCCGCTGAACGAGATCGGCGCCCTACCGACCCGCAACCTGCAGGCCGGTCGCTTCGACGGGGCGGAGAACATCTCCGGCGAGAACCTGGCCACCAACTACCTGGGACGACGGGTGGCCTGCGCCCACTGCCCCGTCGCCTGCATCCACCTGGCCGCGCTCCGCCTGCCACATCCCACGGAGCCGTACTTCTACAAGACCTCCATGCTTGGCTATGACCACGAACCCATCTTCGCCGCGGGCAGCATGCTGGGCATCTCCGATGTGGCCGGCATGTTGCTGCTGATGGAAGAGATGGAGATCCAGGGAATGGACGTGATGAGCGCAGGGGTCACACTGGCGTGGGCGACGGAGGCGCTGGAACGGGGGTTGATCTCCACTGCCGAGACCGATGGGCTGACGCTGGCCTGGGGGGATGCCGCCACCTACATCGAGGCCGCCCGGCGCATCGTCTCCCAGCCGAACGAGTTCTACCAGGCGCTGGCGCGCGGCGCCGAATACGCCGCGTCCCGTTACGGCGGGGCCGACTTTGCCCTGACCTGCGGCGGCAACGAGATGGCCGGTTACCACACCGGCCCGGCCTGCTACCTGGGCTACCTGACCGGCGCGCGGCACAGTCACCTGGACAGCGCGGGCTACAGTCTGGACCAGAAGGCGGCGGCCAAGGGGGAAACGCTCACACCGGAGGGTGTGGCAGAGGCGCTGCTGAAGGAGGAACGCTGGCGCCAGGTGCTGTCCAGCCTGGTGGTTTGCTTCTTCGCCCGCGGCGTGTACGACGCCGAGACGGTGGCGCAGGCGCTGGCCGTGGCCGGCTTCCCGCGCACCCCTGACGACCTGCACCGTCTGGGCGAGGAGACGCTGCGACGCAAGCAGGCGTTCAAGGCCCGCGAGGGATTCGACCTGGCGGCGCTGCGTATCCCGGCGCGCGTCCTGGAAACCCCCACCCCGCTGGGTGTGCTGGATGAGGGTTTCCTGCGTCGGGCGATAGAGGCTTTTGGGGCGTAACCCCCACCTCTGCTGTCACACGACAATATTCACCAGTTTGCCGGGCACCACCACCACCTTGCGCGGTGTCCTGCCCGCCAGGTGACGCTGCACCCCTTCATCGGCCAGGGCCGCCTGGCGAGCCGCCTCTTCGGTGATGTCCGCCGGCACCTCCAGCCGCGCGCGCACCCTGCCATTGACCTGCACCACCAGCGTGATCTGCTCCTCGACCGTCAGTTGGGGGTCGTAGGTGGGCCAGGCCTGCAGGTGGATGCTCTCGGAGTGGCCGGTGCGTGACCACAGTTCTTCGGCAATGTGCGGGCAGGCGGGGGCCAACAGCAGCAGCAGGGTGGCGATGGCCTCCTCCCACGCCGCCGTCCCATAGACAGAGGTCTCCCGCGCCTTCGCCAGGGCGTTGGTGAACTCCATCAGCGCGGCGATGGCGGTGTTGAAGGTGAAAGCCTCCATGTCCTCTGTGACGCGACGGATGGTCCGGTGCGTCCAGCGGCGCAGGCTGGCAACCTCCTTCTCGTCAGGCGTTCCGGAGGCCTGACCCGGCTCCAGCACCAGGTTCCAGGTGCGGTTCAGCCAGCGGTACACCCCTTCGATGCCGGCGGGATTCCATGGCCCTCCCAGGTCCCAGCGCCAGCCGAACATCAGGTAGGCGCGCACCGTGTCGGCCCCGTACTGCTCCACCAGTTCATCTGGCAGGATGACATTGCCGTGCGACTTGCTCATCCGCGCCCCATCGGGACCGAGGATGATGCCCTGATTACGCAGGGCCAGCATCGGCTCGTCGAAGTCCACCAACCCCAGGTCGCGCAGGACTTTGGTGAAGAAGCGGGTGTAGAGCAGGTGCATCGTGGCGTGTTCCGGCCCGCCAGTGTACATGTCCACCGGCAGCCAGTAGCGGCCCTCTTCGGGGTCCCACGGACAGTCATCCCGGTGGATCGGTTCGCCTGATTTGCGGTAGGGGGTCACATAGGCGTACTGGTACCACGAGGAGCACATGAAGGTGTCCATCGTGTCCGTCTCACGGGTGGCCGGGCCGCCGCACTGGGGGCAGGTGGTGTTCAGGAAGCCCTGGTGGAACTTGAGCGGCGATTCGCCGGTGGGGCGGAACTCGGCGTCCTCCGGCAGAAGCACCGGCAGGTCCTCGTAGGGGACGGGGACGATCCCGCAGTGGTCGCAGTAGATGATCGGGATCGGCGCGCCCCAGTACCGCTGGCGGCTGATCAGCCAGTCCCGCAGCCGATAGTTGACGGCAAACTCCCCCAGTCCTCGCCCGGCCAGCCACTCCGTCACCTGCCGCTTGCCCTCCTCGGCCGGCGTGCCGTCGAAGGGGCCGGAGTTGACCATCACCCCGTTCTCCACCGCTACAAAGGGCAATTCCACCGACTCACCATCCGCCGGGCGGATGACCTCACGGATGGGCAGGTTGTACTTCTGGGCGAAGGCAAAGTCCCGCTCGTCGTGGGCCGGGACGGCCATGATCGCCCCCGTGCCGTAGGACATCATCACGTAGTCAGCGATCCAGATGGGGATGCGTTCGTCGTTGACCGGGTTGATGGCGTAGGCGCCGATGAAGGTGCCAGTCTTTTCCTTCTCGGTGGAGAGCCGCTCGATCTCGCTCTGGCGCGAGGCCTGGTACTTGTACGCCTCGACCGCCTGACGGAACTCCGGCGCGGTCAGTTTGTCCACCAGCGGGTGTTCGGGGGCCAGCACCATAAACGTGGCCCCCCACAGCGTGTCGGGCCGGGTGGTGAAGACGACGATCTCGTCCCCCTGTTCCGAACGGAAGGTGACGTTAGCCCCCTCGCTGCGGCCGATCCAGGCCTTCTGCATGGCGCAGATGGGCTCCGGCCAGTCAATCTTCGAGTGATCGAGCAGCTCTTCGGCGTAGGCGGTGATGCGGAAGAACCACTGCTCCAGTTCTTTCTTGATCACTGGCGTGCCGCACCGTTCGCAGTGGCGGTCCTCCCCCCAGACCTGCTCACGGGCCAGGGTGGTGTTGCACTTGGGACAGAAGTCCACCGGCGCCATTTTCTTGTAGGCCAGGCCGGCCTCGTAGAAGCGCAGGAAGAACCACTGGGTCCACTTGTAGTAGTCAGGCAGGCAGGTGACCGCCTCATGGTCCCAGGCCCACATCGCGCCCATCGAGCGGAGTTCCTCGCGCATGACCTCGATGCTATCCCACGCCCACTTGAAGGGGTGGATGCCGCGCTGGATGGCGGCGTTCTCCGCCGGCAGGCCGAAGGCGTCGAAGCCGATGGGGTAGAAAACGTTGTAGCCGCGCATGCGCATGTAGCGGGCGCAGGCGTCGGAAGGGGCCATCACGTACCAGTGGCCCACATGAAGGAAATCGGCCGATGGATAGGGGAGCATGGTGAGGAAGTAGTACTTGGGACGTGAGGGGTCCACACGGGTGGCATACAACCCGTCCCGCTCCCACTGCGCCTGCCATTTCGGTTCAATCTCTTGGGGGACGTATGAGTCAGACATGTTCCTCCTCTCCAATGTACCAATGACCAATGTACCAATGTACCAACAAGCCTATCAAGCTTGCTGCCAGAGCAGGCGGTTTTGCTCGACCGTCGCCCGCGCCCGGCCTTGCCGCTCCAGCGAGGAAAGCGCGGCCAGGATGGTGGTCTGGGTAAGGAAATAGGCCGTCGCCGTTGTCAGTTGCAGCCCGAAGTGATCGGCGACGCATCGCACCAGGGCGCCGCTCTCCTGCGGCGTCGTCAGCGCGGCGGAGACTGCCTGCCGCACCGCCTCCAACCGCTCACGATTGGCCGCACAGATGCGGGTGATCCCGTCGCCGGCGGCGTAGGCCGGGCCATGGCCGGGAGCGAAACGGGCGAAGGGCAGTGCAGGCAGCCGCGCCAGCGTCGCCAGCGTCTCGTCCAGGTCCACGCAGAAGGTCACCTTGTGCTTCTGCAGCGTCTCCTCCGGGAAGAGCGCGTCGGCACAGAAGAGCACGTCCTCAACCGCCAGGCCAGCCTGGTTGGGGGCGTGGCCCGGAAGCGACACTACTTCCACCCGAAAGGGACCGATCTCCAGCGGCCCCGGTTCGACAACGCGGCCCACGCGGCACGGCCGCGCCAGGGTGAACTTGCCGCGCAGTTCGCCGATAGGAGCCGCGCCGCCGAAGAGGTAGAGCGGTTCGATGATGGGGTTCTCCATCATCGCCGCTTCCAGCGTCGGCGCCAGCAGCGGCACGCCCAGGCGGCGTTGCAGGAAGTGCGCCCCGCCGAAGTGGTCGGCATGAGCGTGGGTGAGGAAGACCGCGGCGAGCGTAACCCCCGCCCCCTCGACGACGCGCAGGGCGCGACGGGCGGCGTCCTCGTCCAGGCCGGCGTCCACCAGCAGCGCCTGGTCGTCGCGCACGACCAGCCCCATGTTGACGCCACCTTGCAGGTGGAAGATGCCGGGTGACAACTCTACGATGTTCACTCAGATTCCTCATAAAGAAAAAGCCCCTTCGTCACAGGGACGAAGGGGCGCTCCGCGGTACCACCCTGTATTGAAGGACCCCCACCACAGGGGGACCTCCCGCTCTGGGCCCGCTAACGGGGGCCAGGCGTCGCCGACTACTGCTCCTTCGCCGGCGCGGCTCCCAGGCGAGTTCGGCCTTGTGTGGCGCTCCCCCGTCGCGCCTGGTACCGGGCTTCCACCTGGTCTTTCCCGGCTCGCTGGGGGGATGGCCTACTGCTCCTGTTCGTAGCCTTTGGCGATATGCTGTTGGTGTTATTCTACCGCAGATCGGAAGGATGTCAAGTAAACCTTGTCAAGGCTCCTCTTCGGCGTTACAATACGCCCACTATGCCCACCCCGGTCAATCACCTGGTAATGGCGCAGGAGTTGATCGCTGCCGGGGATCTCACCCCCCACGCGCACTCCCTGGTAACGGCGCACCGGGGCCCGTTCCTGCTGGGCCACACCGCACCCGACGTGCAGACGGTCAGCGGTCAAACCCGCGGCAGCACCCACTTCTACGAGATTCCCCCCCGCGACGACACGCCCGCCCCACGCGCCTTCCTGGCCGCCCATCCACAACTGGCGCGCGCCGCGCAGTTGGATCCGGCCCATGCCGCCTTCCTGGCCGGTTATCTGGCGCACTTGCAGGTGGACGAGGCCTGGTGGCGGGAGGTGTTCGCCCCGCTCTTCGGCCCGGCAGCCGGATGGGGGGAGTGGGAAGAGCGGCTGTTCCTGCACAACGTCCTGCGCACGCATCTCGACCGGGCCGATCAGGCGCGGTTGGACAGGGACATCGCTCCCACGCTGGCGGCGACGGAGCCGGCAGGCTGGTTGCCCTTCGTGAGCGATGAAGCCCTGCGCCGCTGGCGGGACCTGCTGGTCGAGCAACTGACGCCGGGCCAACACGTGCGTACCGCTGAGGTCTTCGCCGAGCGGATGCGGGTGCCGGCGGAGGCGGTGGAGGAGGCACTGCGCTCGCCAGTGCAGATGGAGCGGCTATTCCGTCACGCACCACCCCAGCGGCTGGCCGCCTACCGCGCTGACGCGCTGCGCCGCGGGGCGGCGCTGGTCAATGATTATCTGGGAGGTCGCTTATGAACGTGCTCGTGGTCGGCGGAGCGGGGTACATCGGCAGCGTGGTCAGCCAGGACCTGCTGGAGGCGGGTCACGCTGTCACCGTCTACGACAGCCTGGTGCATGGCCACCGCGCCGCCGTCCCGCGCGCCGCTCGCTTCGTCCAGGGGGACATCCTGGATCAGTCCGCGCTCGATCGCGTCTTCGCCGAGGGCCGCTTCGACGCGGTGCTGCACTTCGCTGCTTTCATCGAGGCGGGCGAGTCCATGCGCGAACCGGGCCGCTTCTTCCGCAACAACGTCTCCGGCAGCATCAGCCTGATCGAGACCGCCGTCGCCCACGGCGTGGGGCGGTTCGTCTTCTCCTCCAGCGCCGGGGTCTACGCCGGAAAGGACGGGCCGATCACGGAGGATGACCCGCTGGGGCCGGCCAGCGTCTACGGGCAGACCAAATGGATGATCGAGCAGGTACTCGGCTGGTACCGTCGTACCCGCGGCCTGCGTTACGCGGCGCTGCGCTACTTCAATGCCGCCGGAGCCACGCCGGAGCGGGGGGAAGACCATCGTCCCGAGACCCACCTGATCCCGAACATCCTGCAGGTGGCGCTGGGCCACCGGGAGCGGTTCGTGCTCTTCGGCGATGACTACCCCACTCCCGACGGCACCTGCGTCCGCGACTACATCCACATCCTCGACCTGAGCCGCGCCCACCTGCTGGCGCTGGCCGCGCTGGATGAGCGCAAGGAGATGATCTACAACCTGGGCAACGGGGCAGGCTACTCCAACCGGCAGGTGTGGGAGACAGCCTGCCGGGTGACGGGGCAGAGCATCCCGCTGGAGGTCGCCCCGCGCCGCCCCGGCGACGCCCCCATCCTGGTGGCCGACGCGTCGCGCATCCGCCGCGAACTGGGCTGGAGCCCGCACTACCCCGGCCTGGAGGAGATCATCGCCAGCGCGTGGGCGTGGCACCGCGCCCACCCCGAGGGGTACGGAGCGTCATAGGATGCGCGTCGCGATCAACGCCTCCTTCTGGCCGCGCACCGACACCGGCAGCGGGCAGTACGTGCGCCGGCTGGTGGAGCATCTCTCCGCCCTGGAGTCGCCGCCGCAACTGCTACTGCTCCCCCCTTCCGCCAGGCCATCATCCTGGACGGAAAACCTGCACAAGGTGTGGTTCGAGCAGGTCACCTTCCCCCGCGCCTGTCAGCGGGAGGGCGTGGACGTGGCCCACGTGCCCTACTGGGCGCCGCCGCTGACCCCCACAGTGCCCACCGTGGTCACCATCCACGACGTCATCCCGCTGGTGCTGCGGGAGTATCGCGGCGGGCCTGCCGCGCGCGCCTACACCGCTCTGGTGACAACCGCTGCCGCGAGGGCCGCGCTGGTGCTGACCGATTCCGAAGCCTCGCGGCAGGACATCCTGGCCCATCTGCCTGTGGCCGAGGAGCAGGTGCGGGTGATCCCGCTGGCGGCGGACCCCCGCTACAGCCCGCTCCCGGCGGCCGATGACGCGGCGGTGCGCGCCCGCTACGCCCTGCCGGAGCGCTACCTGCTCTACCTGGGCGGCTTCGACCGGCGCAAGAACGTTGCGGCGACGCTCGCCGCCCAAACCTGGGTGGGGTCAGTGCTGGGGGCGGCCTGTCCGCTGGTAGTGGCCGGCCGCCTGCCAGAGCGGGATACCCCCTTCGCGCCCGATCCACGCCGCCAGGCACGCGAGATGGGCCTGGCAGCGGACTGGGTGCGCTTCATCGGGGCGGTTCCGGACGAGGACAAACCGGCGCTCTACCGGGGTGCGGTGGCCTTCGTTTTCCCATCCCGCTACGAGGGGTTCGGCCTGCCGCCTCTGGAGGCGCTTGCCTGCGGAACACCGGTCATCGGCAGCAACGCCGCATCTCTGCCGGAGGTGGTGGGCAACGCCGGGGTGCTGCTCGACCCCGACGACACCGCCGGGATGGCCGGGGCGCTGCTCCAGTTGGCCGATGACGCCGACTTCCGCGCCGAACTGAGCCGACGGGCGCTGACCCAGGCGGCGCGCTTCTCATGGGAGAAGACAGCGCGGGAGACCCTACGGGCGTACGAGGAGGCGCGGTGACGCGGTGAGGGTCATGAGGGGAGCTGCTCCAGGAATTGGACGACTTCGGGGATGCCCAACAGGCGATCCCGGAAGTAGGCGTTGACCATCTCCTCCACCTTCGCCCGCGAGTCGGCGATCAACCCGCTCCACTCCGAAGGGTCCATATCCTTCAGCCCCGTCACGTCATCGCGCAGCCGCAGCAGGGCCATGACCAGTTCTGTCTCCTCTGGTCCCTCGCAGCAGGAGACGACGTAGCGGATCATCTGGTCCATCTGTGTCACCACCGAGGCGTGGTCCAGCGTGGACTCCGGCCGGCCGGCGTCGTCAATCGTGTCCAGGAGCGACCAGACCTGGTACAGCAGCGCTGCCGGCTCGTCGAACATCTCGCGGATCAGCGCGGCGGCCTGATGTCGGCCGGTGAGGCGGAAGATGTTGTACAGCCGCTTGGCCGCCTTGCCGTAATTGACGTGTTGCTGGGTGTACTTGCGCACCTCGCCGGTCAGTTGCCGTACATACTCCCCCAGCGCCTGCGGTGAGATGCGCTGGGCCAGTTTGGCGAACAGCGGCACCGAGCCGGCCTCCAGGTAGACCTCCTGGAAGTAGGGGTCAAGGAAACCGTCCAGCGGGACGATCTCGCCGTTCGGCTGCTCCCAGGTCACGTCCAGCATGTTGCTGGCGTTGACCACCCGCCCCTGCTCCGGCTCGGCGATGATCCAGTCCATCTTGCACCAGCCGGGGTCGAGTGTGCCGTATTCCCATTCCACGGTCCACGGTTGCCCGTCGGCGCGGAACACCTCCATCTTGCCCGCCTTGACCTCCGCCGGGGTCCAGGAGATGGGCGAACCGGCGTTGATGCGCCGCCCATCCTTGACCACGTCGCTCTTCCAGGTCCCGAACTTCACCTCGACCAGCTGGTAGTTCGGCCCCTCGAAGGTCTGCAAGGCCTTGTCGCGCAGCAGTTGCGCCAGGATGCGGCAGGCCTCCTCGCGCGTGGCGGCCCTGATGTTGACCCGCTCGAAGTAGTCGCAATCGCCGGGGTAGCGCTGGATCCGTCCCTGGGCGGCGCTGCCGGACAGGCTGATCGCTGTCTCCACGTTGGGCAGGTCGGGCAACTGGACGATGTCGGCGATGCGCCGGTAGCGTTCCAGCGTTGCCGGGTCGAAGTCGAGGAGAGTGATCTTGTGGCCGTAGATGCCGGCCTGTTCATCGATGACCAGGTCTCCCTCCGCCGCCTCGGCGGCGGCCATCGCCGTCAGCCACTGGGCGACATCGGTCTCGTTCACCTCCACGCCCAGAGTACGCGCGGTGCGGATGATGTGCGCCACCTCTTCGTCCGCATTCACCACCGGCTTTGTTTCCTCTGTCATCGCCTCACCCCCGGTCAATGCAAAAAGCCACCGACCCGTATGCGCGTCGGTGGCCTGGACACTTCACCTTCTATGCACTATGCAGGCTAGCCCGCCTGGGTCAGGATGTAGCGCACAGCGTCGCCGACGGTCTTGATCGCCTGCGCGTCCTCGTCGGAGATGGTCTTCCCGAAGCGGTCTTCGAACTCCATCACCAGTTCGACCAGGTCGAGCGAATCCGCCCCCAGGTCCTCGCGGAAACGAGCATCCATCGTGACCTTCTCCGGCTCCACGCCGAGGAGTTCGACGATGATCTCCTTGATTTTCTCGAACAGCTCACTCTCGGTCATCGGCCCCTCCTGTCCTTTGGTGTGTGGCACAATGGTTATTTTACGCAGCAAGATGGATTTGTCAACGCGGCCAGATCCATTGTAGGACAACTGCGAGCAGTTGTCTACACTCTCCAGGTGACAGGCACGTTTGACAAAGCCTCTCCCCGCTGGTATGATGTCGCTAGCAAGAACACCTCAGCGCGTGAAAGGTTGCGTCGCAGGCCATGCAACGTCAGCGAAAGGCCGATCACCTGCGCATCAGCCTGGAGGAGGACGTCTCCTCGAAAGCAGTGAGCAGCGGCTTCGAGCGGTACCGCTTCGACCACTGCGCCCTGCCGGAATTCGACCTGGCGACCGTGGAGACGGTGGCCTCGCTGCTGGGCAAGCGTCTGGCGGCGCCGCTGCTCATCTCCTCGATGACCGGGGGGACAGACGAAGCGGCGACGATCAACCGTCGGCTGGCCCAGGCCGCCCAGGAGGCGGGCATCGGCATGGGGTTGGGGTCGCAGCGCGCGGCGCTGGAAGACCCGACGCTCCTGCACACTTATCGCGTCCGTGACGTGGCTCCCGACATCCTTCTGCTGGCCAACCTGGGCGCGGTGCAGCTCAACTATGGCACGACACCGGATGACTGCCGCCGCGTCGTCGAGGCGGTGGGGGCGGACGGGCTGATCCTGCACCTGAACCCGCTCCAGGAGGCGCTGCAACCGGAGGGGCAGACCCACTTCGCCGACCTCCTGCGGCAGATCGAGCGGGTCTGCCGTGCGCTGCCGGTTCCGGTGGTGGTGAAGGAGGTGGGCTGGGGCCTCTCTGCCGATGTCTGCCAGCGACTGGCGGAGGCTGGAGTGGCCGCGCTGGACGTGGCCGGGGCCGGAGGCACCTCCTGGAGTCAGGTGGAGATGCACCGCGCCCGGAACGACCTGCAACGTCGGGTGGCGGCGGCCTTCCGTGACTGGGGCATCCCCACCGTCGAGGCGCTACAGGCAGCGCGCCGCGCCGCGCCCGGTCTGCCAATTGTCGCCAGCGGCGGCATCCGCGACGGCATCCAGGTCGCTAAAGCGATCGCCCTGGGGGCCGCAGCGTGCGGCGTCGCCCGTCCCTTCCTGACCGCGGCCGCCCTGTCCGCCGAGGCGGTCGCACAGGAGATCGCTGTCATCGTCGCCCAACTGCGCATCTGCATGTTCGCCATCGGTGCGCGCGACCTGCCTGCGCTAGCCTCCACTCCGCTCGTTCCGATCGGGGACGACAGACCACGGGCGACCGACCACGGACCACGCAACACGGACCACGAATGATGAACGAGGTAATGGAGCACTACCTTGACGCCGTGGAGGCGGAGATGCGGGCGGTGGTCTGCGCGCCGACGCCGGAGGTGCACGACTTCTACGCCTACCTGCACTACCACCTGGGTTGGACGGATGAGCAGCTCCGTCCTGTAAAGGGGCGGGCCGGCAAACGGCTGCGCCCGCTTTTCTGTCTGCTCTCCTGCGCCGCCTGCGGCGGGGACTGGCAGCGGGCATTGCCGGCCGCCGCAGCGGTCGAGTTATTGCACAACTTCTCGCTCGTCCACGACGACATCGAGGATAGCGACGCCACCCGCCGCGGCCGCCCCACCCTGTGGCGGCTGTGGAGCCTGCCCCAGGCGCTCAACGCCGGCGACGCGCTCTTTGCGCTGGCCCATCAGGCGCTCCTGCGCCTGACGGAGCGAGGGGTACCGGCAGAGAACGTGGTCGCCGCAGTGGAGATCCTGGACCGCACCTGTCTGCGCCTGACCGAAGGGCAGTTTCTGGACATCGGCTTCGAGGGCCGCACCGGGGTCAGCGTGGAGGAGTACTTGCAGATGATCGCTGGCAAGACCGCGGCGCTGGTCGCAGCATCCTGCGAGTTGGGCGCGCTGGTGGCCGCTGCACCCCAGGCCAGAAGCGCGCTCCTGTGTGCCTTCGGTCATCACCTGGGGTTGGCCTTCCAGGTGCAGGATGACCTGCTAGGCCTGTGGGGCGATCCTGCCGTGACCGGCAAGCCGGTGGGCGCCGACCTGTTGCGCCGCAAGAAGACACTGCCACTGGTCCACGGTCTGACACACAGCCCGGCGCTGCGGGCGTTGTTGGCCCAACCCGAACTCTCCCCTGCCGACTGCGCACGGGCGCTGGAACTGCTGGAGGCGACGGGCAGCCACGCCTGGGCCCAGGAGCAGGCCGAGGAGTATATGCGTCAGGCGCTGGCCGCGCTCGATGCTGCCGATCTGCGCACGCCAGCCGCCGACAGCCTCAGGGGTCTGGCACTGGGGCTGCTGAACCGCTCTCGCTGATCTCTCCTTGTCAGACTTCCGATGTCTTCCAGACATCGGAAGTCTGGCAGGTCTGGCGGAGAAGGAATTGAGCACGGCGATCATTCTCCTGCTGGCCTTTGCTGCTTCTCTGTTTCTCTCTTTCCTCAACCTGACCCTGCCGTACAACCTGTTCACCTACGTCGCCGCCACCCCCACCAGTCTGCCGGAGATCGGGGGACGTCATCCCCTGCCGGCTGCGGCCTTCCTGGTCCACTTCCTGACCCTCTTCGGTTTCTACCTGCTGGCCTATCGCGCCTGCCGCCAGCGCCCCTCCGCACGGCTGGTACCGCTCATCCTGGCCTGCGGGCTGCTGTTGACCCTGCCCCTGCTCCTGGTCTACCCGATCGGAGCGGGGGATGTGGTGGACTATGTGAGCCACGGCGAGGTACTGGCCTTCTTCGGTGTCAACCCGCTGGTCATCCCCCCAGCCGATGTACCCGGCACCAACCTGGTACACTACTCCGCCTACCGGTATGTACCCTCCAACTACGGCCCGCTGTGGACGCAGATCAGTGGCCTGGTGGTTTGTGTGCTGGGCAACCACAGCCTGCTGCTCAACCTGCTGGGCTTCAAGGCGGTCGCTATCGCTGCCTATCTGATGGAGGCGGTGCTGATCTACGCCATCCTGCGACGGCGTGACCCTCTTTTCGCCCCGGCGGGGCTGCTCCTCTTCGCCTGGAACCCCCTCGTCCTGTACGAGTCCGCCGTCAACGGCCACAACGACGGGATGATGATGGCGTTCGCCCTGCTGGGCTTTCACTTCTGGGAGCGGGAGCGGCCGCTAGCGATGGCCGCCGCGTTGACGCTCTCCTTCCTGGTCAAGATCCCTACCCTGCCGCTTCTGCTGCTGTTTCTGCTCGCCGCTGCCTGTCGGCGACGACAGGGCTGGCGCTTCTGGTTCACCCTGTTGAGCGGCGGCAGTCTGGCGGCATGGCTGGTTGCCATCGCTTACCTCTCGCTGCCTGACCCGTGGGCAGCGTTGACCAATCTCGCCAGTCGGGCGGACCTGTTCAGCCAATCCCTGCCGACGCTGGTGAAACTCGGCCTGCAGACCTGCGGGATGAGGGAGGGAGTGGCTCAGGATGTAGCCCGCTGGGGGGCGCTGCTGGGCCTGGGAGGCTGTGCAGCGGTGCAGGCAGTCAGGACCTGGCATGCGCCGACCGGCGTGCTGGCCCACGCCTACGACCTGTACCTGTTTCTGCTGCTGTTCGCCACGCCGTGGTTCCAGCCCTGGTACGTCACCTGGTTGGTAGCACTGGCTGCGCTGCGCCCCCGCCCGCATGCTCCCACGCAGGCCAGTCTGTTCAGCCTCACCGTCCTCAGTTCCTACGTGGTCTTCGGCTTCGTCTGGTTCTGGATCCCTCGGTTCGCCAACTGGGGGCACAATCTGGGCATCAACCTGCTCGCCGTTCTGGGCACCTACACGCTGCCGTGGGCCTATACCGCCTGGGTGTGGTATCGGCAGAGGCGCGCCAGCCACGAACGTTGACTTACCGCCGGGTTGCGTTATACTAACGGGGTGAGCAACGACCAGCCCTCCGATGGCTACGAAGCGTCGGCAGACCCCGCCCCGCTGACGATGCGCCTCATCTTCCAGACCTGGTGGCCATTGGCGGCCAGTTGGCTGCTGATGGGCCTGGAGGGGCCGGCGATCAGCGCGATCGTTGCCCGCCTGGCCAACCCGGAGATCAACCTGGCTGCCTGGGGAGGCATCGTCTACCCGCTCTCGCTGGTCATTGAGGCGCCGATCATCATGCTCCTCTCCGCCTCGACCGCGCTCAGCACCGACTACGACGCCTACCGCAAGGTCTACCGCTTCATGATGGCCGCCGGGGCAGCGTTGACGCTCCTCCATCTCCTCATCGCCTTCACGCCGCTGTACGACCTGATGGTCATGCACATCATCGGCGCGCCAGCGGAGATCGTCGAACCGGGGCGGATAGGGCTGATGGTGATGCTCCCGTGGACCTGGTCCATCGCCTACCGACGGAGCCAGCAGGGGGTGCTGATCCGCTTCGGCCACTCACAGGCGGTGGGGGTCGGGACCGTGGTGCGGCTGGCCGCCGACGGCGTGGTGCTGATCCTGGGGTACCTGATCGGCCGCCTGCCGGGCATCGTCGTGGCGGCGGGGGCGGCCAGCGCCGGGGTGTTGGCCGAGGCGGTCTACGCCGGGCTGCGCGTGCGTCCCGTGGTGCGAGACGAGGTGCGCCGCGCCGCCCCGAGCCGTCAGCCGCTGACTCTGCGCGCCTTCCTGGCCTTCTACATCCCGCTGGCGCTCACGCCGCTGCTCAACCTGCTCCAACAGCCCATCGGCAGCATGGCGCTCAGCCGCATGCCGTTGAGCGTCCCTTCGCTGGCGGTGTGGTCCGTCATTACCGGACTGATCTTCCTGCCGCGCAGCCTGGGGCTGGCATTCAACGAGGTCGTGGTTGCCCTGCTGGACCGGCCAGGGGCGGTCCGCAGGCTGCGCCGCTTCGCCGGGCTCCTGTTCGCGGGGACGAGCGGTTTCCTGCTGCTCATCGCCGCCACGCCGCTCTCGCCCTTCTGGTTTGGGCGATTATCGGCGCTGTCGCCAGAACTCACCGCCCTGGCGGTGACCGGGCTGTGGCTGGCCCTGCCGGCCCCCGGCCTGACCACCCTGCAGAGCTGGTACCAGGGGAGCATCCTCTACGGACGACGCACGCGCGGCATTACCGAGTCGGTGGCGCTCGCTCTCCTGACCAGCAGTGTGGTCTTGCTGCTCGGCGTGGTGCTGAACCGTATCGTCGGCCTGTATGTCGGGTTGTTCGCCTTCTTCGCCAGCGGCCTGGCACAGACCGGCTGGCTGTGGTTCCGCAGCCGGCCGATCATGCGGCGGCTGGATCAGAGGGGGGAATCGCCTTTCGATCCCGCCCGGGGTGGTTTGCAGGAATTGGGGGACGAGCGGGCAGGCAAGGGAAAGGAGGACCCAAGATGAGCACAGGGGAAACTCTCAACCGACTGGTGATCGCCACGGTCGGCAGTTCACAGGTAGGAGGGCTTATCGAACGGCTCACTCGCGCCGGGTTTCAGGTCACTGAGGTGGACAGCGGCGGCGGCCTGTTGCAAGAGGCCACCGTCACCCTGTTCATCGGCCTCGACCAGGAGGGGTTACCGGCGCTGTTAGACCACCTCCGCCAGTGCTGTCAGACCCGCCGGCAGTTAATCCCTGCTCATGTCGAGATCCCGCCGCTGGATGTGCAGCCGATGATGATCGAGGCGCTGGTGGGCGGCGCGACGATCTACGTGCTCGACGTCGAACGGTTCGAGCAACTATGAGGCGAGGTTGAAGATGAAACTGGTGATCGCCATTATCCGTGATGTGGACGACGGCGCAGTGATTGACGCCCTGATCGCCCAGGGATACCGCGTCACGCGCGTGGCCAGCACCGGCGGTTTTCTGCGCCGGGGCAACGTCACACTGCTGATCGGCGTGGAAGAGTCCCAGGTCCAGGCGGTGCTGGACATCCTTCGCGGGGTCTGTCGCCCTGCCGAATCCGGTCAACATCGGGCCACCGTTTTCGTCGTGGATGCGCGCCACTTCGAGCAGATCTAGCACCCTGTGGAGCCGTATGCGGCGACGGGCGGCCCAGGTCACCGCTGGCGGCCGGTGGAGCGACGAACTGCCGCCGCCGGTGCGACGTAACCTGCGCTGGTTCTGGTGGGACGGCGTCTTTGCCCAGGCCAGCGACACGATCATCCTCTCTTTCCTGTCGTTGTTCCTGCTGGCGCTGGGGGCCAGTCGTGCGCAGATCGGCCTGCTCAGTGCCCTCTCCAGCCTCTCCGCCGCGTTGCTGGTGTTGCCGGGAGCAGCCCTCGTCGAGCGATGGGGGCACCGCAAGCGGGTCTGCCTGCTGAGCGGCGGCGGGGTTTCCCGGCTGATGCTGCTCTTCCTGGCGCTGGCGCCCCTGCTTCTCCGCGCTCCCGCCGTGGTCTACCTCGTCATCGCGCTGGCGGTCATCCGGGACGCCTTCGGCAACCTGGCGCTGCCGGCGTGGACCTCGCTCACGGCGGATGTGGTGCCGCTGCAGTGGCGAGGGCGGTATTTTGGCTCGCGCAATCTGGCCATGGGCGGGGTCGGTATTCTGGTCACCTACCTGGCCGGTGTGGTCATCACGGCGGCTGGCAGCCCGGCGGGCTATCAGTGGGTGTTGGGAGCGGCTTTCATCTTCGGGTTGATCTCCACCTTCAGTTTCTCGCGCATCGCCGAGCCGCCCTTTCAACGGGTGAAGCCAGCGGAGAAGGGAGAAGGGGTTCGGCTGCTGTTGCGCGAGTTGCGAGGACAGCCGCTCTTTGTCGCCCTGTGCGCGGTCACGGCGTTGTGGAACCTGTCGCTCAATGTCGCCGGGCCGTTCTTCAACATCTACATGGTCGAGCAACTGCGGGCCACCGCCACTGTCGTGGGGGTGCTCAACGGCCTTTCCGGCCTGGCTGCACTGCCAGCGCAGCGGGTCTTCGGCGTGCTGGCCGATCGCTGGGGGCCACGTCGCGTGCAGATGATCACCGGCCTGCTCATCCCGCTGCTGCCGTTCGCCTGGGCGCTGACCCGCCTGCCGTGGCACGTCGTGCCGATCAACCTGGCCGGTGGCTTCCTGTGGGCCGGCTACAGCCTGGCGTCCTTCAACTTCCTGCTGGAGGTGATGCCAGAGGGGCGCCGGGCGCTCTATACCGCGCTGTACCAGATCGTGGTCACTGCGTCGCTGGCCGGCGGGGCCGCGCTGGGAGGGCTTGTCGCCACGCAGTGGGGATATGCCGCAGTCTTCATCCTTTCCGGCGCCGGTCGCCTGATCGCCGCGCTGCTATTCGCGCGATTCGTCCGTCTGCCCCGCCAGATGATCAAAGCCGGTCCATGATCGGCGCCCGGCGGGAGCGCGGAGTCCCTTCTCGCGCGCGCCGGGGCCTGCGCCCCCCGGCAAGCCCCCTGCAGGGGCGGCATCGGGATGCCGCCCCACGAGAGCCGCCGCGTCTATGACCCGGCGGCAGCGCCCGAAATGCTTCTCCTCTGTGCTCTCCGCGTCTCTGCGGTGAGCAGGTGGCTTGAACTCTCACATCTGACCGATTCGAGGGGGTCAGTTTACCGGCTCGAACTGACTATTGTACAACTCCGCGTAGAAGCCGCCCCGCTCCATCAACTCCTCGTGCGTCCCCTGCTCCACGATGTTCCCGTCCCGCACCACCAGGATCAGGTCGGCGTTGCGGATGGTGGAGAGCCGGTGGGCGATCACAAAACTGGTCCGCCCCCGCATCAACTCGTCCATCGCCTCCTGGATCAGCAACTCGGTATGCGTGTCCACCGAACTGGTCGCCTCGTCCAGGATGAGCATGGGCGGGTTGGCCAGGAACGCCCGCGCGATGGTCAGCAACTGCTTCTGCCCCTGGGAGACGTTGGTCATTTCCTCGTTGATGACCGTGTTGTACCCCTCGGACAGCGTGCGGATGTAGCGGTCAATGCGGGCTGCGCGGGCCGCCGCCACCACTTCCTCCTCCGTCGCCCCATCCCGCCCGTAGCGGATGTTCTCCAGAATCGTCCCATTGAAGAGCCAGGCGTCCTGCAGGACCATCCCGAACAGATGCCGCAGGTCGGAGCGGGCGAACTGGCGGACGTCGGAGCCGTCCACCAGGATGGCCCCATCGTCCACGTCGTAGAAGCGCATCAGGAGTTTGACCAGCGTCGTCTTGCCCGCGCCCGTCGGTCCCACGATGGCGACCTTCTGGCCAGGCTGGACGCGGGCGGAGAAGCCCCGGATGACCGGCGCATCGGGCACGTAGCGGAAGTGCACATCCTGGAACTCCACCCGGCCGTCCACCTGTTCCAATCGGACCGGCTGCTCTGGGTCGGGTGTCTCCTCCTCGGCTTCCAGGAACTCAAAGACCCGCTCCGCCGCTGCCACCGTCTGCTGGAGGACGTTGGAGATGTTGGCCAGTTGGGTGATGGGTTCCGTGAAGCCCCGGATGTACTGGGTGAAGGCCTGGATGTCACCCAGCGCGATCCGCCCCCGGACCGCCAGGTAGCCGCCCGTGATGACCACGCCCACGTACCCCAGGTTACTGACGAAGCGCATCATCGGCATCAGGATGCCGGAGATGAACTGGGCCTTCCAGGCAACGCCGTAGAGGCTCTCATTGTACTGGTCAAACTGCTGCAGGCTCTTCTCCTCGCCGTTGAAGGCTTTCACCACGATGTGCGCGCCGAAGGTCTCCTCCACGTGCCCGTTCACCCGGCCCAGGTCGGCCTGCTGCTGGGCGAAGAAGCGCTGGGAGTTGCGGATGATGACCAGCACCAGTCCGGAAGAGAGGGGGATGACCAGCAGCGCGACCAGCGTCATCTGCCAGGAGATAGAGAGCATCATCGCCAGCATGCCGACGACGGTGACGGTGGACGTCACGATCTGCGTCAAACTCTGGTTCAGCGTCTGGTTGACGGTGTCCACGTCGTTGGTCAGGCGGGAGAGGATTTCCCCGTGCTGGGTGCCGTCAAAGTACCGGAAGGGCATGCGGTGGATCTTCTCCAGGACGTCCCGGCGCATCTGGTAGGTGATCCGGACAGCGACGTTCGTCATCAGCCAGCCCTGAGCGTAACTCAGCGCGGCGGAGAGGGCGTAGAGCCCCAGGACCGTGAGCAGAATCCGGCCGATCCCGGCGAAATCCACCGTCCCTGTGCCGGTCAGTTGGGCGATGAGTCCCTCAAAGAGTTTGGTCGTGGCCCGGCCCAGGATTTTGGGCCCGAAGATGGAGAAGACGGTGGACCCGGCGGCCAGCAGGAGGACAAAGAGGATGGTCCACCGGTAGGGGCCCAGGTAGGCGATGAGTTTACGCATCGTCCCGGCGAAGTCGCGCGGTTTTTCCACCGGCCCCATCATCACGGGGCCATGGCCGCCCCGGCCCATCGGCCCGGGGCCACGCATCGGGCCGGCAGGCCCCTGCCGGGAGTCTGTCAGGGATTGAAGTGGACGAGCGGGAATCGTCATATCACCTCCAGAGCGTAGCGCAGGATCAATCCTGCGCTACAACGGCTGCTACTTTCAACTGCGAGAGCGCGATCTCCCGGTAGATGTCGCAGGTCGCCATCAGTTCCTCGTGAGTGCCCTGCCCGACAATGCGGCCCTCGTCCAGCACCAGAATCCAGTCGGCGTCCTTGATGGTCGCCACCCGCTGGGAGACGATGATGACCGTGCTCCCACCAACATACTGCCGCAGGGCCCGCCGCAGCCGGGCATCGGTGCGGTAGTCCAGCGAGGAGAAGCAGTCATCAAAGATGTAGATGGACGGCTGTTTGACCAGCGCGCGGGCGATGGTGAGCCGCTGCTTCTGCCCGCCGGAGAAGTTGGCCCCATGCTGGGCCACCTCCGCCTCCAGCGGCGTGCGACCGTCCCCGCCGGTCCGGGAGAGGACGATGTCCTCGGCCTGAGCGATCTCCAGCGCCTGCAGCAGTTGCTCCTCGCTGGCGTCCTCGTCGGCGAAGCGCAGGTTGCTGGCGATAGTACCGCTGAAGAGGTTGCTCTGCTGCGGGACGTAGCCGATGTGATCCCGCAGGTCCTTCAACCGCACCTGGCGGACATCCACCCCGCTGATGCGAATCTCCCCCTCGGTCACATCGTAGAAGCGCGGGATGAGGTTGATGAGGGTGGACTTACCGGAGCCGGTGGTGCCGATGATGCCCACCGTCTCCCCGGCATGGATGGTGAAGGTGATGCCGCAGAGCACGTCCTCCTCGGCCCCCGGGTAGCGGAAGGAGACATCGCGGAACTCCATCGTCGGGACGAAGGGTTCCGGGAAGGGGATGGGCTCTTCGGGGTCCCGGATGCTGACCTGGGTCTCCAGCACTTCGGCGACCCGGTTGGCGGCCACGTCCACCCGCGGGAGCATGATGAAGAGCGCGGAGAGCATCATGAAAGAGAAAAAGACCTGCATCGCGTATTGCATGAAAGCCATCATGTCGCCGATGCGCATGGTCGCCTGAGCCACCTGATGGGCGCCGACCCAGATGATGAGCACGGTCAGGCCGTTCATCAGGAGCATCATCACCGGCATTATCACGACGGCGGCCCGGTTGACGAAGAGGAAGGTACGGGTGAGGTCCTGGTTAGCCTGGTCAAATCGCCGTTTCTCGTAATCCTGGCGGTTGAAGGCGCGCACGACCATCATGCCGGTGAGATTCTCGCGGGCAACCTGGTTCAGGCGGTCGATCAGGGACTGGATGCGTTTGAACTTCGGCAGGGTGATGCTGAAGACGAGCATGATCAGCCCGATCAGGACCAGGATGCCCAGTCCGATGACCCACATCATAGAAGGGCTTTTGGCGGCGGCGCGGATGACAGCGCCGACACCCATCAGCGGGGCGAAGAAGACCATGCGCAGGAGGAACATCATCACCATCTGAATCTGGGTGATGTCGTTGGTGGAGCGAGTGATGAGGGACGCGGTGGAGAAGCGGTCCAGTTCGGCGCTGGAGAAGGCCATCACTTTGTCGAAGAAGAGATGGCGCAGGTCCCGGGCCAGGCCAGCAGCGACGCGCGCGGCCAGGAAGCCGACGATGACGGTGGCAGCCGCAGCGACCAGGGCGATGAGGAGCATCTGCCCGCCGACGCGCAGGATGTAGGCGTTCTGAATCCCAAGGACGTCCGCACCCAGGGCCTCGTACTCGGCCCGGACAGCGCGGGCGGCGGCCTGGAGCAGGGCCTTCTCCCCGCCCAGCGGCTCAAACCGCTGGTCCACCGCCGCGCCGATGCGGATTCGCTGTTCTGCGGGCATCCGGGCCAGCAGGGCGAAGAGGTCGGTCCCCGGCGGGAGTTGGGAGAGGTCAAAGCCAGCCATTCCCGGCATCAGCGTCTGGGCCTGCTCGGGGTGGGCCTGAACCTGTTCTATGCCGGAGACGATGAGGAGCGCGCGGGCCACGGGGGCCTGAATTTGCTCCAGCGCTGCCGGGTCGGCCGCCCGCAGGACGTAGATGGGTCCCTGGGCCAGCGCAGGGTACTCCTTCACCAGCGCGTCGTAGTCCGGCGAAGAGGAGTCCACCCGAACGTACTGGGCCTGGACGTCGGCCTTCTCCTGGTCGTTGAGGAAGAGGAGCAGGTGGTCCAGGGTGACCACGCGCATGGCCTGGGGCACCGCCTCCTCCACACCGCCCTGCTGGATGCCCACGTTGATGATGCGGGACATGTAGTCCGGCAGGGCCAGGTCAGCGTTGGCCTGGATGAAGAGCAGGACGATGATGGAAAGGAGAAAGAGCGTATAGGGTTTCAGGTATTTCAACAGTCGGCGCATATTTTTTCTCCAGGAAATGTAGGACAACTGTTCACAGTTGTCCTACTGGGGTCGTCTCTCCGCTCAGTTCGCTCAGGAGTTTGCCCAGAATGTCGTAGAGCAGGGCCCGTTCCTCGGCGGAGAGGGAGCGAAGGAGTTGCTCCATCGCTTGGATCCGGTCGGCCCGGACGCGCTCCAGCAGCCGCGCGCCCTCGTCGGTCAGCGCGACCAGGACGGAACGGCGGTCTGCCGGATCCAGCCTGCGCTCCACCAACGCCTGTTCCAGAAGCCGGTCCACAACGCCGGTCATAGACGCGGCGCTCTGGTGAGTTGCGGTGGCCAGGTCGCCCATCCGGGAGGCCTTTCCTTCGGCGTGCTCCAGCGAACACAGAGCCATAAACTGGGGGAACGTCAGGTCATGGCTGATCAGGTTGCGCGCGAAATAGCGCCGCAAGGCCCCCATCAGGTGAAACAGGCGCATTCCCAGGTCTTCCAGTTCGTTTTCCACAGGTTCCCCCTCTGCCGCGAAGAGCGCAAAGAGCGCCAAGAGATGTCTCGGAATCGGCCCGTTGCGGTTCTCTGGTGGTCTCCCTCTTGAGTGTTGCTCCTGGTTCAGAGTGCCGAAAGCGAGGAATCGGTCAGCAGATTGAGCAGATTCAGCGGATTTCTGTAAACGAATCCGCTTCATCTGCTCAATCCGCTGACTCTCTTCGGCCGTTTCGGGCGCAGTCTTCAATCAACACGGTAAGGAAAGACCATCCGTTCTCTGCAGTGAAAAGAGCCGGCGGTGGCGACCGCCGATCTCCCGCCGCGCCGCATTAATTCGCGATAGAAATATTTCACGGCGCGAAGTTTACCACTGATGGCGAATCCTGTCAAGGCAGGGAAATGCAGGCCGCTTTGTAGGACAACTGCGAGCAGTTGTCCTACAAAGCGGGTGCCCGGCCTTGACGACATGCGCGAATCGGGGTAGAATCACTGACATGCCGATCTACGAGTACATCTGCGCCGAATGTCAGACCCGTTTCGATGCCATGAGACCTATGTCTCAGGCGGACGCCCCCATTGCCTGCGTCTCCTGCGGCAGCCTGAAGACCTCGCGGGCCATCTCGCTCTTCTCCGCCATCAGCGGCGGACGGGTGGTAGCCGGCTCTTCCCAGTCCTGCGGCTCCTGCTCCTCGTCCTCCTGCGCTGGCTGCGGCTCCCGTCACTGAGCCGCACGCTAACCCCCTCAGCGGTGCTGCGCCGATGAAAAGCGGCCTGATCATTCCAGCCAACTACCGGCCTTTGCTGTCGGCGCACGAGACGGAAATCGCCATCCGCCGCATCAAGACCTTCTTCCAGGAAAACCTGGCCTTCGAACTGAACCTGCTGCGGGTGACCGCACCGCTGATGGTGCGCGCCGGCACGGGCATCAACGATGACCTGAGCGGCACACAGCGCCCGATCTCCTTTCGCCCCGCTGACCTGGAAGGGGATGCCGAGATCGTCCAGTCGCTCGCCAAGTGGAAGCGCATGCACCTGGCGGATTTCGGCTATGCGCCCGGAACGGGCATCTACACCGACATGAACGCCATCCGCCCGGACGAGACGCTGGACAACCTCCACTCGTTGTACGTGGACCAGTGGGACTGGGAGCGGGTGATGCACCCGCACGAGCGCAACCTCGACTTCCTCAAGGCCATCGTCCGCCGCATCTACGACGTTATCTACCGCACCGAGAAGTACATCTGCTACCTCTTCCCGGTCACCCAGCCGGCCACGCTACCCCAGGAGATCACCTTCATCCATACCGAAGACCTGGAAGCGCGGTATCCCAACCTGGAGCCGTGGGAACGTGAACGGGAGGTCTGTCGCGAGTATGGGGCGGTCTTCCTCATCGGCATCGGCGCGCCGCTGCGCGACGGCCGCCCACACGACAGCCGCGCTCCCGACTATGACGACTGGTCAACCCCGTCGGGCGACGGCTACCAGGGCCTGAACGGGGACATCCTGGTGTACTACCCGCTGCTCGACTGCGCCTACGAACTGTCGTCTATGGGCATTCGGGTGGACAGAGCGGCGCTGTTGCGGCAGCTGGAGATGTGCGGCAATCCGGAGCGACGGGAACTGCTGTTTCATCGTCGCCTCCTGGCCGGAGAGTTGCCCCAGTCCATCGGCGGCGGCATCGGCCAGTCACGGCTGTGCATGTTCTACCTGCGCAAAGCGCACATCGGCGAGGTCCAGTCCAGCCTGTGGCCGACGGAGATGGTCGAGACCTGCCGCGCGCATAACATCATCCTGCTGTGAAGACAGGCAAGACAGGTGCCAGGCACTTGAGAAGAGCCTGGCGCCTTTCCTCTGACTGAGCATTTGCGTCTTCCTCCCCTTCCATGTATAATGACCTCTTCAGAGGTCATCAGTGGATGTCATCCTGACCCACGAGAACGCCGACTTCGACGCGGTCGCGTCGCTGTGGGGGGCGCATCGGCTTTTCCCGGAGGCCACCCCCGTCCTGCCGCGCCGTGTCAACCGCAACTGCCGGGCTTTCCTCTCCCTCTACGGCGAAGACCTCCCCTTCACCTATGCCGACGACATGCCCCGCCGGCGCATCGGTCGGGCGATCCTGGTGGACACCCAGGGGTTGACGATGCTCAAGGGGATGAAGCCGACCCTGCCGGTGCATGTCATTGACCACCACGAGCCAGACCGTGCATTGCGTCCCGGGTGGACCTTCACCGGTGAGAAAGTGGGGGCCACGACGACGCTCCTGATCGAGGAAATCTCCAGTCGTGACCTGCCCATCACCCGCCTGGAGGCCACACTTTTCCTCCTGGGCATCTATGAGGACACCGGCAGCCTCTCCTATCTGACCACCACCGCCCGTGACGTGCGGGCAGCGGCCTGGTTGATGGAGCAAGAGGCTGACCTGGCGGTGGTCAACGAGTTCCTTCACCACCCGCTGGCCCCCGGACAGCGGGAACTGTACGAGCATCTGCTGGCCGGCGCGGTCACCCACGAGATCGGCGGCCACTCGATCGTCGTCGCCTCCGCCCATGCGGCGGACTACGACGAGGAGATTTCCACCCTCACCCACAAACTGCGCGAACTGCTGGAGCCGTCCGCCATCTTCGTCCTGGTGGCGTTGAACGACCACGTGCAGATGGTGGCCCGATCCGCCAGCGCTGCCATTGACGTGGCGGTGGTCGCCAACGCCTTCGGCGGAGGAGGACACGCTCGCGCCGCTGCCGCGCTCATCCGCTATCGTACCCTGGAGTCGGTGCAGGCGGAACTGCTGTCGCTGCTGCCCCGCGCCGTTCATCCCACCGTCACCGTGGGGCAGATCATGTCCCGTGGCGTGCAGGTGCTTCCCCCCACCGCGACCGTCGCCGAGGCCGGCGAACGGATGCGCCGCACCGGCCACGAAGGATACCCGGTGGTGGAGGACGGGCGCGTGGTCGGCCTGCTGACCCGTCGGGCAGTGGACCGGGCGCTGCAGTTCGACATGGCTCAGGCGCCGGTGGAGCAGATGATGGAGCCTGGCAGCGTGGTCATCTCTCCCGACGACCCGGTCGAGAAACTGCAGCGGCTGATGATCGAGACCGGATGGGGACAGGTGCCGGTCGTCGCCGACGGCGAGATCGTCGGCGTGGTCACCCGCACCGACCTGATCGCCCAGTGGGGCACCTCCCCCCGCCCCGACCGTCGCGAGGAGATCAACGCCTTGCTGGAGAAGGGCCTCCCGACTTCCACCCTGGCCCTGGTGCGCCGCATCGCCAGCGCCGCGCAGGAGATGGGCTACAGCCTCTACTTCGTCGGCGGGCCGGTGCGCGACCTGCTGCTGGGCCTGCCCTGCCTCGACGTGGACCTGGTGGTCGAAGGGGACGCCGTGCGCCTGGCTCGTTCCCTGGCGCGGGCGCTGGGAGGGCGCGTGGTAGCCCACAGCCAGTTCGGCACTGCCAAGTGGTTGCTCGACGAGCACGTCTGGGAGGCGTTGGGCGTCCCAGCCCCATCTGTCGCGCCGACGGTTCCGGCGGTGGACTTCGCCACCGCCCGCACGGAGTTCTACACCTACCCCACCGCCCTGCCGGAGGTGGAGCGCAGTTCGGTGCGCCAGGACCTGCACCGGCGCGACTTCACCATCAATACCCTGGCCATCCGCCTGGACCCGCCCCACTGGGGGGAACTGCTCGATTTCTACGGCGGCGAGGCCGACCTGCGCAGCGGCGTCATCCGCGTGCTGCACAGCCTGAGTTTTGTGGATGACCCCACGCGCATCCTGCGCGCTGCCCGGCTGGAGGCCCGCCTGGGCTTCCATCTCGACCCGCGCAGCGAGGAACTGATCGCCAACGCGCTGCCGCTGTTGAGCCGCGTCAGTGGCGACCGCATCCGCCACGAACTGGAACTGATCTTCGACGAGCAGGAGCCGGAACGCGCCCTCTGTCGGCTGGACAGCCTGGGCGTGCTGAGGCAGCTCCAGCCAGGCCTGCGCTGCGACCGCTGGCTGATGGCGCGATATCGGGCCTTGCGGGAGGAAATGGATTGGGAAGCGTGGGGCCTGGGGGAGGAGGAGCGCCGTTTCCTCTGCCTGGCCCTGCTGACCTGTCGGCTGCCGCCTGCGGCGACGGAATCGTTCCTGACCCGGCTGCGCGTTGCCCACAACGACATCCGGACCGTGCTCCTGCTGCCAGAGGTGCAAGGGGCGCTGCGGCGCCTGAGCCTGGTCCGACGGCCCAGCCGCATCTACCGGGCCCTGCGCCCCTACCCGCCACGCGTCCTGGCCCTGGCCTGGCTCACCACCGTCAACGCCAGCCTGCGCCGCAGGCTGCTGCGGTTTCAGACCGAGTACCGTCACGTGGAGCCCTTCCTGACCGGCGAGGACCTGAAGCGGCTGGGGTTGCGCCCGGGGCCGCTCTTCGGCCGGTTGCTGGGTGCTCTGCGCGACGCCCGGCTCGACGGCCGGGTCACCACCCGGGAGCAGGAAGAGGCATTGCTGCGGCGGCTGTTGGAGACGCGGAGACGCGAGGAGGCGGAGGCACGGAGAGGATGATCCTTGTCACCGCGTCACCCCATCTCCGCATCATCCTGTCATAGCATAAGGAGGAAACGTTCAGGATGGCTTCGTTCTATGCGCTGATCATGGCTGGCGGCGGCGGGACACGGCTGTGGCCCCTCAGCCGTCGTCAACGGCCCAAGCAGGCGCTGGCGCTGGTCGGCGAACGCACGATGTTCGAGCACGCCATTGACCGCATCGCGCCGCTCTTCCAGCCGGAGGAGATCTTCGTGGTCACCGGCGAGGACCAGGTGGCATCGCTGTTGTTGCAGGCCCCTGAACTCTCGGCGGGCAACTTCATCGTCGAACCGCTGGCCCGCGGGACAGCCCCGGCGATCGGCCTGGGCGCTCTGCACCTGCGTCGCCGCGACCCGCAGGCCGTGATGGCTGTCCTCACCGCCGACCATTTCATCCGCGACGCGGAGCGGTTTCGTCAGGCCCTCTCCGCCGCCGCCCAGGTGGCCGAGCAGGGGTACCTGGTCACCCTTGGCATCACCCCGGCCTTCCCTTCCACCGGCTACGGCTACATCAAGCAAGGCGAGCCGCTGATGACAGCGGACGGCCTGCAGGTCTTTCGCGCCGAACGGTTCACCGAGAAACCGGGCGCAGAGACCGCCTTCCAGATGGTCGAATCGGGCCTCTACTCCTGGAACAGCGGCATGTTCATCTGGCGCGTCGAGCGCATCATGGAGGAGTTCGCCCGGCAGATGCCCGACCTGTATGACGCGCTGATGCAGATCGAGGGGGTGCTGGGCACGCCGGCTTACGAACCCACCCTGCGCCGCGTCTGGCCGCAGGTGGCGGCGCAGACGATTGACTACGGGGTGATGGAAGGGGCCACCGAAGTCGCCGTCATTCCGGTGGACATCGGCTGGTCGGACGTGGGGAACTGGTCGAGCATCCGCGAGATCCTGCCCGCCGATGCCGACGGCAACGTGATCGTCGGCGAGCACGTCGGCCTGGACACCCAGGGGACGATCGTCTTCGGCGGCCATCGCCTGGTGGCGACCATCGGCCTGCAGGACATGGTCATCGTGGATACGGAGGACGCGGTGTTGGTCTGCCCGCTTGCCAGGGAGCAGGAGGTGCGGACGCTGGTGCAGCGGCTGCAAGAGGCAGGCCGACAGGAGTTGCTGTAAAGGAGTCATTGGATGGCCGAAACAAAGACATCAACATCAAACCTCGAAGCCTATTGTGTCCGTTGCCGTGAGAAGCGGGCGATCCAGGATGCCACACCGGTCTTCACCGAGAAGGGCCAGCCGGCCACACGGGGCCGGTGTCCGGTCTGTGGGACGACGCTGTTTCGGATGGGGAGCACGCCAGCGCATGAGCACCTGACGGCGCCCCCCGCGTCCAAGGCGGACGGCAAACTGGTGATCGTCGAGTCGCCGGCCAAGGCGCGCACGGTGGGCCGCTTCCTGGGTCGTGGCTACACCGTCCGCGCGTCGGTGGGCCACGTGCGCGACCTGCTCCGCTCCACCCTGTCGGTGGACGTGGAAAACGACTTCCAGCCGACCTACCGTGTGCTCAACGAGAAGAGACAGGTAGTGAAGGAACTGCAGGCTGAGGTCAAGAAGGCCGCCGAGGTCTACCTGGCCACCGACCCCGACCGGGAGGGGGAGGCGATCGCCTGGCATCTGATGGAGGCGGTCAAGATCCGCCCCGGCCAGGCCCGACGGGTGGTCTTCCACGAGATCACCCAGTCGGCCATCGAGGAGGCCTTCGCCCATCCCAGCAAGATCAACATGCACCTGGTCAACGCCCAGCAGGCGCGGCGGGTGCTGGACCGGCTGGTGGGCTACAGCCTGAGCCCGCTGTTGTGGCGCAAGGTGCGCGGGCGGCTCAGCGCCGGCCGCGTGCAGTCGGTGGCGGTGCGCCTGGTGGTGGAGCGGGAACGGGAGATCCAGGCCTTCGTCCCCCAGGAGTACTGGTCCATCGCCGCAGAACTGGCCAAGCGGGAGGAGCGCCGCACGCCGCGCACCTTCATCGCCCGCCTGCACCGCATCAACGGGCAAGAGGTGGACCTGCGCGACCAGCCGGCGACACAGGCCGTGGTGGATGTGCTGGAGCGCTCGGTCTACGTCGTCTCCTCGGTCAAGGAGGGGCAGCGCAAGCGGCAGCCCTCACCGCCGTTCATCACCAGCACGATGCAGCAGGAGGCCTCCCGTCGCCTGGGCTTCACCGCCAGCCGGACGATGCGCATCGCCCAGCAGTTGTACGAGGGGATCGAACTCCCCGGCGAGGGTTCCGTGGGGCTGATCACTTACATGCGCACCGACTCGACCAACGTGGCCGAGCAGGCCCAGGCGGAGGCGCGGGCCTACATCGCCCAGCGCTTCGGGGAGAAGTTCCTGCCGGCGCGCCCCCCGGTCTACCGGACGCGGGCCAAGGGGGCGCAGGAGGCCCACGAGGCCATCCGCCCCACTTCCGTGCGCCGCGAGCCGGAGGCGATCAAAGACCACCTCAGCCGCGACCAGTACCGACTGTACCAGTTGGTCTGGCAGCGCTTCCTGGCCAGCCAGATGCAGCCCGCCGTCTACGACACGGTCACGGTGGAGGTGGAGGCCGGCCCCGACGGTGCGTCGCCGCGCCCCTATCTCTTCCGCGCCACCGGCGCGACGCTGCGCTTCCCCGGCTTCCTGGCGGTCTATGAGGAAGCGCGGGACGAAGACGCGACAGAGGAGGAGCCGGCGCAGCAGATCCCGCCGCTGACGGTGAACGAACTGCTGAACCTGGTGCGGCTGATCCCCGAGCAGCACTTCACCCAACCGCCGCCGCGTTACACCGAGGCCAGCCTGGTGCGCGCGCTGGAGGAGTACGGCATCGGCCGGCCCTCCACCTACGCGCCCATCATCTCCACCATCCAGCAGCGCGGCTACGTCCAGCGGGACGGCAAGCGGCTGACCCCCACCGAGACGGGCTTCCTGGTCAACGACCTGCTGGTGGAGAACTTCCCGGTGGTGCTCGACTACGGCTTCACCGCCCAGATGGAGCAGAACCTGGACGAGATCGCCGCCGGCCGGCGGGAGTGGGTGCCGGTCGTGCGCGAGTTCTACGTCCCCTTCCAGGAGTCTCTGGTCGCCGCTGAGCAGTCCATCGAGAAGGTGGACATGGGTCCACAGGAGATCGGGCGGAACTGCCCCGAGTGCGGCGCACCGCTGATCGTCCGCTGGGGACGGTACGGCAAGTTCATCGGCTGCCGGCGCTTCCCGGACTGCCGCTACACCGAGCCGTGGCTGGAGAAGGTGGGGGTGACCTGCCCCCAGTGCGGGGGGGAACTGGTGGAGAAACGCACGCGCAAGGGCCGCACCGGCTACGGCTGCGCGAACTACCCTGCCTGCAACTTCTGGGTCTGGCAGCGGCCCGTGCCGCAGCGCTGCCCCGCCTGCGGCGGACTGATGACCCTTGGGCGCAAGGATACCGCCCGCTGTACGGCGTGCGGCACGGAGGTGCCGCTGGAGGAGCCGGCGGAAGAGGCCGTGCCGGCTGGCCTGTGACGGAGGGACGAGGTGGGAGAGAAGACCCAACGTAACCTGTACGAGGCTTTCGTCGGCGAGGCCAAGGCCCACCGGCGGCTCCTGGCCTTCGCCCGCAAGGCGGATGAGGAGGGCTACCCCGACGTCGCCCGCCTCTTCCGCGCCGTCGCCTACGCCGAGGGAGTCCACGCGGACAACCATCTCCGCCTGCTCGGCGAGGCGGTGGTGAAGAGCACCGAGGAGAACCTGCAATCCTCCTTCGAGCGCGAGTCCACCATCAACCAGGTGGTCTACCCGCGCATGATCCAGGAAGCAGAAGCGGAGGGGGACCGGCGGGCAGCGCTCCTCTTCAGCCGCGCACGGGACGTGGAGGAGACCCACGCCGTGCTCTACAAGGGGGCTATTGGCTGCATGCTGCGCGAGGAGCCATGCGCCTACTCCGTCTGCGATGTCTGTGGCTATGTCACTATCGGGGAACCCCCGGACGAGTGCCCCATCTGTGGCGCGAAACGGGAGAAGTTCGTGCGGATAGACTGACCTGTCAGCCGATCACCGGGGAGACATCTGGGTCGTCACGGTCATCTCCCCTTCGCCGATCTGCACGTTGACAACTGCGAAATCTGTCCCCTCGGCAGCGAATCCCTCGGCAATCTGCTGGTTGATCGTCTCCATCACCTGTTGGACGAGTGCAGCGGGCACTGGCAGCGGGCCAGCGACGACCTCCTGGACCGTCACCACCGGCACGCCGTCCTCGACGGCGACGGTCAGGGCGAGCATGCAGGGCAACGTTAGCGACCCCGGCAGTTCCAGCACAGCGTAGACCTCGATCTGACCGTTGCGAAAGTAGACCTGAGGGCTGCTGATGGGCACCGTCTGGCCCTGTTGCTCCAATTGGTCGATCCGGCTAGCGACTAACGAGGTGATCTCCTCGTCGGTGACGGTGATCGTGAACGCGCCGTCCGGCCCGGGGCTCAGCCCGTTCAGGCGCTCCTCGAGTTGCTGGATCGCCTCGTCCGAGGGGGTGATGGGGTACGGCGGCTGTGGGCCGCCCATCATCGTGCAACAGCAACATGACTGAACCAACAAGAGGACGGCAACTGGAATCAAGACGAATGAGCGGCGCATTTTCGGCCTCCTGAGTGGACCCTGGCTGATGCGCAGTATAACATAGAACCGCCTACAAGGCGAGAAAGGAGATAGAAATGGCTGTTTTTACGGCTGCCGAGGCGCTGAACATGGCGCTACGGATCGAACAGAACGGTGAGACGTTCTATCAGGCTGCAGCGCGCAGAGCGCAAGATGCCCAGGTGAAGGGCCTGCTGGAAGAACTGGCCGTGCAGGAGCGACAGCACTACCGGGTCTTCGAGAAGCTGAGCGCTCACGCTGGCGAGCCCCCCAGCCCGGCGGCCCCGGAGTGGGACCAGTACGACCAGTATGTCCAGGCGGCATTGGACAACGCCCTCTTCCACGGCCCCGACAAGGCGCTGGCTGCGGCAGAAGGGCTACAGGATGAGCGGGAGGCGTTGCGCATGGCCCTGGGCTTCGAGAAGGACACCCTGTTGTTCTTCTATGACCTGCGCGACCTGCTGACGGAGGGAGACCGGGAACTGGTCAACCGGATCATCCAGGAGGAGAAACGCCACGCGCGACGGTTGGCCAGCCTGCTCCAGCCAGCCTGATCCCGCAGGCATCCCTAAGACATCCGCTGTCTCTCGAGGCATCGGATGTCTGAAACAGAAAGGAGGAACAAGATGCACAAGATGACCCAATCCAATCTGGAGGCCGCCTTCGCTGGCGAGAGCCAGGCCCATATGCGCTATCTGGCCTTCGCCGAGCGGGCAGAGAAAGACGGTTTCCCACAGGTCGCCCGGCTGTTCCGCGCCATCTCCTTCGCCGAGCAGGCGCACGCCACCGGCCATCTGCGCACCCTGGGCGGCATCGGCAAGACCGTGGACAACCTGGAGGCGGCCATCGGCGGGGAGACCTACGAGGTGGAGGAGATGTACCCGGCCTTCCACGCTGTGGCCGTGTTGCAGGAGGAAAAGGCCGCTGCCCGTTCCGACACCTGGGCCTGGGAAGCCGAGAAGATCCACGCCGACCTCTACCGCCAGGCTAAGGCCGCCGTCGAGGACGGGAAAGATGCCGAGATCGGCCCGGTCTACGTCTGCAGCGTGTGCGGCTGGACTGGCGTGGGCGAGCCGCCGGACGAGTGTCCGTTGTGCAAGGCGAAGAAGGACAAGTTCGTCACCTTCTAGTGCCAGCCCCCTCAGACCTCCGGGGTCCTCCGGGCCTCGGAGGTCTGAGACAAAGGGAGAAGCCATGCGTCCTCGTAACCTGGCCGTCGTTGGGTTGGCGTTGTTGTTGGTCGCCGTTGGCCTGCTCTCCGCCTGTCGCGCTCCGGTGCCATCCCCCGTGTCGCCGCTATCGCCCCTGCCCCCCGCGGTCACACCCTCGTCGGCGCGGCCCACGGTGGCCGCTCCGCTGGCCGACGGGGCGACGCTCCTGGCGGAGCGCTGCACATCCTGCCACGGCCTGGACCGTGTGACCAGCGCGCGAAAGGAGCGGGAGGAGTGGGCACAGGTCATCGCGCGCATGGCAGGCCGCGGGGCCGAACTGAGCGAAGCCGAACAGGCCGTCCTGCTCGACTACCTGGCGCAGACCTACGGACCCTGAACGAGCCGATTGGCGAAAAAGAACGGCCACGTATGGGTGCAGCGCCATGGAAGCGACCATGCGGGCTTTGCGCCGAATTCCCCTCTTCGCCGGGCTGTCGGAGGAGACTTTGCGCCGGCTGGCAGACACGGCCATCCGCCGCACCTACGATGCAGGCGAGACGGTGATCGTCGAGGGTGAACCCTGCCAGGCCGCGTACTTCGTCGCCGAAGGACATGCGCGCGTCGCACGCACATCCCCCGCCGGGCGGGAGCAGGTGCTGGCGGAGATGGGCCCAGGCGGCGGGATCAACACCGTTCCCCCGTTCCTGCCCGGCGGCGTCAACCACGCTACGGTGCAGGCAGTCACTCCTGTCACACTGTACGCCATTCCTGCTGCTGACCTGCTGCGGCTGGTGGGCGACTGCCCCGACCTGGCGCTGGCGCTCCTGCGCGACTTCGCCGCGCGCCTGGACCGGCTGACCGACCTGGTGGGGGATCTGTCGCTGCGCACCGTGCGCGGGCGGCTGGCTCGCTTCCTGCTGGAGCAGGCCGAGGCGGGTGTGGTGACCCGCCGTTGGACCCAGGAGGAGATCGCTGCCCGCCTGGGCACTGTCCGGGATGTGGTCGGCCGTACCCTGCGCGCCTTCGCCGACGAGGGGTTGCTGCGCATGGAGCGGCAACGCATCCTCCTGCTCGACCGCGAGAGGTTGGAGATGGAAGCAGAAGGGTAAGTGACAAGGTGACCGTCACTTCGAAAGTGACGGTCACCTGACCACGACTTTTGTCGTAGACAAGCCGCCGCCTTTCTGCTAGAGTGTAGGCAGAAAGGCGGCTCTGTTTTGTAGGTGGTGTCCATGACCGGCTGGGTCTTGCCCGAAATCAACCTCTCGTCCTGTAACCGCTGTGGGGCCTGCGTGGAGGGTTGTCCATCAGGCGCAGTAGAGATGAACGCGACAGGGCCGTTCATCGCCCGCCCCGCCGACTGCACCTATTGCGCCCAGTGCGAATCCCTTTGCCCTCAAGGAGCCGTCACCTGCCCCTACGAAATCGTCTGGGCCTGATGACACGCGGCACGCAGCACGCAACACGTAACACGTAATACCCCACGGAGGTGAAACGATGGCTACCCAAATCGCTGAAAACGTCTACTGGGTCGGCGCAGTGGATTGGGAGGTGCGCAACTTCCACGGGCACACCTACCACACCCATCGCGGCACCACGTACAACGCCTATCTGATCGTGGATGAGCACGTCGCTCTGGTGGACACGGTCATGGCGGGGTTCGAGGACGAGATGTTCCGCCACATCGCCGAGATCGTGGACCTGGCGCGCATTGACTACCTGATCGCCAACCACGGCGAACTCGACCACTCCGGCGGCATCCCGGCGGTGATGGCCCGCGCACCCCACGCGACGCTGGTACACAGCAAGAAGGGCAGCGATTCGCTGGGCAAGTACTTTCAGAACGGCTGGCAGCACCGCGTTGTCGGCAGCGGCGACACGCTCTCCCTGGGCCGCACGACGCTGGCCTTCCTCGAAGCGCCGATGCTCCACTGGCCCGATAGCATGTTCACCTACATCCCGGAGCACCGCCTGCTCCTGCCCAACGACGCCTTCGGCCAGCACCTGGCCTCCGTCCAGCGCTTCGCCGATCAGGTGGACCCAGCAGTGCTGTGGGACGAGGCGCGCAAGTACTTCGGCAACATCCTCGTCCCCTTCAGCAAACTCATCCTGCGCAAGGTCGAGGAAGTGCAGAAGATGGGGTTGGAGATTGCCGTCATCGCCCCCAGCCACGGCCTCATCTGGCGCGAGAACCCGCTGCAGATTGTCGAGCAGTACGTGCGCTGGGCACAGGGTGAGGCGCAGCCACGCGCCCTGGTGGTCTACGAGACGATGTGGGGCAGCACGAAGGCGATGGCGCATGCCATTCTGGACGGGATCGTCGAGGCCGGGGCGGATGCCCAGCTCTTCGCCGTCCCGCAGGCCGACCACACGACGGTGGTGGGGGCGCTGCTGGAGGCCAAAGGCATCGTCGTCGGCTCGCCGACGCACAACCGGCGGCCGCTGCTGAACATCTCTGCGCTGCTGGAAGACCTGATCGGGCTGCGTCCGGTGAACAAGATCGGCGCGGCGTTCGGTTCGCACGGCTGGGGCGGCGGGGCGGTGCCGATCCTGGAGGATCGGCTGCGCGAGGCCGGCATTGACGTGGTCCAGCCGGGGTTGGCCCTGGCCTGGCGGCCCAACGCCGGGGAACGGGACCAGGCGGTGGCCTTCGGACGCGCCTTTGGCGAGCGAGTCCGCCAGGCGTAGAGCGACACGCGACACGGAACACGGAATACGTAAAACGTAAAGCGTAAAGCGTAAAACGTAACAGGAGACCACTATGACCGTTCGCCAAATCGTCCGCATTGACGAAGAGCTGTGCAACGGCTGCGGAGCCTGCGTCACCCCCTGCGCCGAGGGAGCCATCGTCCTGGTGGACGGCAAGGCGCGGGTCACCGACGAGGCGCTCTGCGACGGCGCCGGCTTCTGCCTGCCGGTCTGCCCCACCGGGGCGCTCAGCATCGAGACGCGCCAGGCCCCCGACTTTGACGAAGAACGGGCCGAAGCGCTGATGCACGAGCGCGGCACACGGTACATCGCGCAACGCTGTTTCCGCTGCGCTGCGGGTGAGGAGTATGTCCCGCTCCTGCCCATTCGCTACCAGGGACGCAGCCTGTGGGTCTGTACTCATTGCCTGCCGGCGCTCATCCACGGGTAAAGTGTTGCTCTCATGGGGCGATTCCGCGCTTTTCGACGACAGACCACAGACGACAGACCACAGACCACCGTCGTCCGTGGTCCGTCGTCCGTCGTCCGTGGTCAAAGGAGTCCGTGAGGCCAAATGGTGGAAGTCCGATTCTATGGCAAACTGAGACGTTACGCGCCCGACCCAACCCCCAGCCGGGAGAGCCTGCTGCGGCTGGAGCCACAGCCCGACGAGACGGTGAGGGCACTGCTGGCACGACTGGGGGTCCCGCTTGAGGAGATCAGCCACGTCTTCCTCAACGGCGCGCTGCTCCTCACCTGCAATTCGATGGCCCCGTGGTTGCGCTACCCGCGCCCCGTGGACCGTGGCGAGGGGTTGGATGCCCCCCTTCGCCCTGGCGACCGGCTGGGACTCTTCGGCCGGGACATGGCGATGCTGGTGGTGTAAGAAGCAAGAAGCACGGAACACGCAATACGATGTACGACGATTTCAGCGGCGACTACGACCGCTTCGTGGACTGGTCAGGCCGGTTGGCGGCGGAGATGCCATTCATCGAGCATCTCGTAGCGCAGGCTTCCAGCCTGCGCTACGTGCTGGACGCCGCCTGCGGCACCGGCATGCACGCGGTCGCCCTGGCACAGCGGGGCTACGACGTGGTGGGCGCCGACTTGAGCGCGGGAATGATCGAGCGGGCGCGGGCAAACGCGGACGCGGCGGGGGTCAGCGTGCGCTTCGTC
>Ga0209018_1000426_pt1 | contig 39517 bp, 37 predicted proteins | sample YNPBryBLVA2012_FD_185814 | JGI IMG/M metagenome (GOLD analysis project Ga0209018, IMG submission 185814) | Anoxygenic and chlorotrophic microbial mat microbial communities from Yellowstone National Park, USA - YNP Bryant BLVA 2012 (SPAdes)... ...
CAGAGGGCGCCGGGGAGGAGAATGCTTCAGGGGTCTTTTTTGAGGTTAGTCTCGCTTTGGTGGGAGTTGCCTCCCCGGCTTACTTCCAATCTTAGAATACCGAATTCCAAATTGCAAGCACTTTTTTCTATTTTTTGGAGGCCGGAACCACCTCGACCTTGGCGATCCGTTCCAAGACCTTGATAGTGCTACAGATATCCTCGTCTGCGTAGCCTTCGGCCATCGCCGCCCGAAACATCTGCTGCGTGAGTGCCGTCAAGGGCAGCGGTACCTGCATCTCGGCTCCGGTCTCCAGCATGAGTCCGATGTCCTTGTGCATCCAACGCACTGAAAAATTGGTGGAAAAGTCGCGCCTGAAGACAAAGGGCGCCTTGAACGACGCGATGCCGCTCTTCGCCGCCGAGTTGTCCAGGATGTCCAGCATCAGCGCCGGGTCCACGCCCGCCTTGGCAGCCAGCACCATGCCCTCGTTGAAGGCTTGTAACATATTCGAAAGAATCAGGTTCTGTGAGAGCTTGGCGTGCAGTCCCATGCCCGGCCCGCCGCAGTAGTAGAACCGCTTCCCCATGATCTCCATGTAGGGCTTCAATTTTTCATAGACCTCTTGATCCCCGCCCACCATGAACGTCAGGGTCGCGTTTTCCGCCCCCGGCTTCGACCCCGTTACGGGAGCGTCCAGAAAATGTGCCCCCTTGGCCCGAAACGCCTGGTAGGCCCGGCGGGCGTAGGAGGGCGCCACGGTGCTGCAATCCGCCACTGCAGCGCCCGGCTGAATGCCTTCGATCAGCCCGCCGGCGCCCAGCGTGACCTGCTCGCTCATGGCTGTGTCACCGACGCACAGGAAGACAGCCTCGGAGCGCTCGGCGACCTCCCTCGGAGAGGCGCATGCCGTGCCGCTCCCCTCGCCAGCCAATTGCTCGGCCTTGGCAGCCGTGTGCGACCACAGCGCCACCTCGTGTCCGGCGGCCAGCAGGTGCCGCGCCATCGGGTAGCCCATGATACCGAGTCCCAGGAATCCCAAGCGTGCCATTCGAAACCTCCGGAGAAACCGCCGCCAGCGGCGCGCGGAACCCTTGATTGTATGCTCTTGGGCCGCTGTGCGACAATCGCGGCTTCAAGGCCATGTCCGCCCCTCTCCGCATCCTCGTCACCAAGCGCGTCTTCCCCGAAGCCGTGGAGCTGCTCCGCCGCGATTTCGATGTCGACTACAACGACACGGATCGCGTCCTGCCGGCGGAAGAGTTGTTGCAGCGCGCCCGCGGCGCGGCGGCGGTCGTCAGCCAGCTCACCGACCGCCTCGGCGCGGACGTGATCGCGCAACTTGACGGCGTGCGTGTCATCGCCAATGTCGCCGTCGGCTACGACAACATCGACGTGGCAGCCGCCACCGCGCGCGGCATCGCCGTTACCAACACGCCCGGAGTGCTGACGGAAACCACGGCGGACTTCGCCTTCGCCTTGCTGATGGCCGCCGCCCGGCGTATTCCGGAGGCTCACGCGTTCGTGCACTCCGGCCAGTGGCGGACGTGGATCATCGATCTGCTGGCCGGGCAGGACGTCCACGGCGCCACGCTCGGCATCTTCGGCCTCGGCCGCATCGGCGCCGCCGTGGCCCGCCGCGGCCGCGGCTTCGGAATGCGGATCCTCTACTGCGACGATCAGCCCGCGCCGGCCGGACTGGAGCGAGAGCTGGAAGCGCGCCGTGTCTCGAAGGAGGAGCTGCTGCGCGAGTCCGACTTCGTCAGCCTGCACGTGCCCCTCACGCCCGCCACGCGCCACCTGATCGGCCCCGCCGAGCTCGCTCTGATGAAGCCCACGGCAATCCTCGTCAACACGGCGCGCGGCCCTGTGGTGGACGAAAACGCGCTCGTGGAGGCGCTCGAGAGGCGCACCATCTGGGCAGCCGGACTCGACGTCTTCGAGCAGGAACCCCGGGTGCATCCGAAACTGCTCGAGCTGCCCAACGTGGTTCTGGCGCCGCACATCGCCAGCTCCAGCTTCGCCACCCGCCGCCGGATGTCGGTGATGGCGGCGGAAAACGCCAGCGCCGCGCTCTCCGGGCGCCGTCCGCCGAACCTTGTCAACCCGGACGTGTGGCGCTGACATTCTTCCCAGGGAGGCCCGACTTGCAACGACGCCAGTTTCTTTCCGCGCTTGCCGCCGCATCTGCTGCATCCTCCGCGGCGGAGCAAAAACGGCTCATCGTTCACGCCGACGATGCCGGCATGTGCCATTCGGCCAACATCGCCACCATCGAGGCGATGGAGAAGGGCATGGTCAGCTCCGCCTCCGTGATGATGCCCTGCCCGTGGGTGCAGGAGTTCACCGAGTGGGCGCGCGTCCACCCGGAAATGGACATCGGGCTGCACCTGACGCTCACCAGCGAATGGCGCCATTACCGCTGGCGCCCCGTCGCCCCTTGGGACAAGGTTCGCGGGCTCATCGACAAGGAAGGCTACATGTGGCGCGACGTCCGTTCGGTGGCCATGAACGCCACGCCGGCGGAGATCGAAACCGAGCTGCGCGCGCAGATCGAGCGCGCCCGGCAGTATGGCGTCCGCTTCACGCACCTTGATTCGCACATGGGCACGCTGTTCGCACGCCCGGACTACTTTGAGATCTACACGAAGCTGGCCGGCGAGTACGGCGTGCCCTGCATGCTGCCCCGGGCCAGCGAGGCCAACGCCGCCGACCTGAAGGGCTACCCCGTCACTCCCGAAATGCTCCGCGAGAAGGAGCGCCAGGGTTACAGAATGCTGGACCGCCTGGTCACCGGAGTGTCCGGACGCTCGCCCGCCGAGCGGCGCGAGAGCTACCTGAAGCTCATTGCCAACCTCCAGCCTGGGGTCACGAAGCTGATCATCCACCTGGCGAAGGACGACCCCGAGATCCGCGCCGTCACCGGCAACTGGGAGCAGCGCTGGGGCGACTTCCTCTTCTGGACGAGCGACGACGCACGGCGGGCGCTGGAAAAGCACAACGTCGAGCTTTACACCTACCGCCGCCTTGCCGGATCATAAGAGCCATGCGGCGGCGTGAATTCCTGGCTGCGCTTCCTGCAGCAACCGCGGCGGCGGCTTCTGCGCCCGAACCCAATCTCGGCGTCGACCTGTTCAGCCTTCGTTCGCAGAAGCGGACTGCCTTCGAGCACCTGGACTACTGCGCGAAGTTCGGCGCGCACACCGTGCACTTTTCCGAGATCCGCTTCCTCGGCTCGCTCGACGACGGACATATGCGCGAGGTGGGCGAGCACGCCCGCCGGCTCGGCATCGCGCTCGAGATCGGCATGCGGTCGATCTGCCCCTCTTCCACGGCCTTCGACAAGAACGCCGGAACGCCCGAGGAGCAGCTGCTGCGGGTGATGCGGGCGGCAAAGATTGCGGGATCCAAGTTGGTGCGGGCGTTTCTCGGCACCTTCAACGACCGCCGCACGCCGGGCGGCATCGAGGCGCGCATCCGCGACACCGTGCAGGTGCTCCGCAACGTCCGTTCAAAGGCGCTGGACATGGGGGTGCGCATCGCGGTGGAAAACCACGCCGGCGACATGCAGTCGCGCGAGCTGAAGTCGCTGATTGAAGCCGCTGGCCCCAATTTCGTCGGCGCCTGCTATGACTCGGGCAACCCGTGCTGGGTGCTGGAAGATCCGCACGCCGCGCTGGAAACGCTGGCGCCCTACATCCTCACTTCCCACATCCGCGACTCCTACCTCTGGAACGACACGGAAGGCACGCAGGTGAACTGGACGCGCATGGGCGAGGGCAACGTCGACATCGGGCGTCTGCTGAAGCGCTTCCTCGAACTGTGCCCCGGCAAGGCGATGTCGCTCGAAGTGATCGTCATGGGGCCGCGCCCCTACCCCTGGCGCAAGCCGGATTTCTGGCAGGGGTACGAGAACGTCCGGGCTGCGGATTTCGCCCGCTTCCTGGACATCGCCGCCCGTGGCACGCCACCCCCGCCCCGCCCGCCCGCAGCGAAAGAGCGCGCCGCGGAAGCCGAACAGGAGGATTTCGAAGCGTCCATGCGCTGGACGCGAAGCTTCCTGGGGCTCAGCGGCGTCTAACGAGTCGTGAAACGGATCTGGCTCGGCTTGTCGCTTCTGGGGATGGGGCTGGTTTCTTCCGCCGCGGGGCAGTCGCTGGTTCGCGAGGTGCGCGGCGCGGTGGCGCGGGAGGATTTCGACGCCGCGCGGCGCGCCCTGGAGGGGGCGAGGGGCGCCGGCGCCGTTTCGCCGCAGTGGCTGGAAGCCTATAGCTGGCTCGCGCGCGGTTATCTGAATGCGAAACGCTACGACGAGGCCGAGCGCGAAGCCGCCGCCACGCGTTCCATGGCGCTCGAACTGCTCCGCTCGCGCAAACTCGACGACGAGCGCGCGCTGCCCATCGCGCTCGGCGCATCCATTGAAGTGCATGCGCAGGTGCTGGCTGGCCGCGGGCAGAGATCGGAAGCCGTCGCGTTTCTCGAAGAAGAGCTACGCCGCTGGCAGGACACAAGCATCGTCACCCGGCTGCGCAAGAACCTGAACCTGATCTCGCTGGTGGGCAAGCCTGCCCCGGAGCTGACCGTGAACGAGTCGCTCGGCGCTCCCGCGCCGCCGCTCGGCAGCCTGCGCGGCAAGCGCGTGCTGCTTTTCTTCTGGGCCCACTGGTGCGGCGACTGCAAGTCGATGATCCCCGCGCTGGAGCGCATTGCGCGCGAGCATCCCGCCCTGGAGCTGATCGCGCCCACGCAGCCTTACGGCTATGTCGCCGGCGGCGAGGAGGCGCCGCGCGCCGAAGAGATCCGCTACATCGAGCAGATCCGGCAGAAACACTACGCGCAGGTGCCGCGCATGAGGTTTCCGGTGAGCGAGCGGAACTTCGTCACCTGGGGCGCTTCCACGACGCCCACGCTGGCACTCATCGATGAGCAGGGCATGGTGCGGATGTACCATCCCGGCAAGATGAGCTACGAGGAACTGAGCGCCGCTCTGGCGCGCTGAGCCGGCTCACTCGCCCGCGCCCGCCTGCGCCTGCGGCTCGCCGAGCGTCCCGGTCTCGTTCAGCACCACGATGTCGACGCGGCGGTTGCGGGCGCGGCCGGCTTCGGTGTCGTTGCCGGCGACGGGCGCCGTGTCGGCATAGCCGGCGATGGCCAGCCGCTCGCGCGGAATGCCGAAGCGCGTGGCGAACAGCTCCAGCATCGCAATGCCGCGCGCCGCAGACAGCTCCCAGTTGCTGCGGAAGCGGGAGTTGTGGATCGGCGTCGAGTCGGTATGGCCCTCCAGCCGCACGGGGTTCGGAATGCGGCTGAGCTCTGCGGCGATGCTTTCGATCACGGGCACCGCCTGCGGCTCGATGGCGTCGCCGCCCGGGGGGAAGAAGCTCGCTTCCTTCAGGCTGATGACCAGCCCGCGACGCTCCATGCGCACCTCGACCTTGCCCTTGTGAATCTCATCCTTCAGCTTCTGCTGAAGCTCCTTGAGAGACGGCAGCAGCTCGATGGTTCCGTCGGGGTCAGGCGGCGCCGGAGGCATCAACTCCGGCATCTGCGCCCGCGGCTTCGGCGGGGGCGGGTTCTTCAGCAACCTGGCCAGCACGTGCGTGAGCCTTCCCTCTTCCATCGCCTCGCGAAACGCCTGCGAGATGCGCGCCGCCTGGGCGCGGTCCATCTGCGAGTGCGAATACAGCATGACGAAGAAGGCGAACAGCAGCGTGATGAAATCGGCGTAGGAGACCAGCCACCGCTCGTGGTTCGCGTGTTCGTGTTTGGCGCGGCGCGGCATCCTCGGGCTCCTTACGCGGCGGCTCTCGCGCCGCCCTTCGCCGCCGGCTGCTCCCGGGCCGCCTTTTCCACGTAGGCTTCCAGCTTGGCGCGGATCATCTTCGGGTTCATGCCCTCGACGATCCCGCACACGCCCTCCAGGATCAGCTCCTCGCGCAGCCGCCGTTGCGCGGCGCGCGCCTTGATCTTGTGCGCGGCGGGCAGGAACAACAGGTTGGCCGAGCCGACGCCATAGATGGTGGCCACAAAGGCGGCGGCGATTCCCTTGCCCACCTTGTCCATGTCCTTCAGGTCCCCCATCACGATGATCAGCCCCAGCACCGCGCCGATGATGCCGATGGTCGGCGCGAAGCCGCCCGCCGACTCGAACACCTTTGCCTCGCTCTCCGCGCGGTGCTCGGCGGCTTCCATGGCCAGCCCCATGATGCCCCGGATCTCCTGCAAGTCCATGCCGTCCACCGCCAGCAGCATGCTCTTGTGCAGGAACGGATCCTCCACGGCCATCACGTCCTGCTCCAGCGCGACGATGCCCTGCTTGCGCGCCATTTGTGAGAAGCCCACCAGACGGTCGATCAGCTCGGCCTTGTCGTCGGGCGCCTCGAACAGCAGATCCCGCACCCCCGAGAACGCGGTCCGCACCAGCGGCAGCGGGTTGGCCACCAGCGTCGCCCCGAGGCACCCGCCGAAGACGATCAGCGCCGCCGATTCGCCCAGCACATCGCCCGCCTTGCCCCCCTCCAGCAGATAGCCGCCGAGGATCCCGGCCACCGCCGCCGCCAGCCCTCCCACGGTCCCCAGATCCAGCCGCCTGCCCTTCCGCGTGGCTGCCATGCCTGCTCCCTGAGCCTACTCCTTGCCTTCCCGCCCCGCCGCTCCTGCCTCGCTCCCGGCCACGCGGCGCTTGTAGTCCACCACCCTCTCCGCCACCTCCTCGGCGCGCTCCCGCACGCGCACCTTTTCCCCTGTCGTAAGCGTCACCACCGTGTCCGGCGTCGTGTCGATGAACGCGATCAGCTCCCCGTTCACATAAAACGGCGTCTCGTTGATGCGCGTCAGCCGGATCATGCCGCGCCCCGCTCCCTGGGCTCTTTCGCCTTATCGGAAGCGCGCGGCCATCCTTGAATCCAATTCCCGCCCCGCTGCCGCTTTCAGATCTTGAGGAACAGCCTGCGCCGCCACATCCAGAAAAGCAGCAGCCAGTAACAGGCCAGGATGGCCGCCCCCTCCAGCAAGGGCTCGTAGGCCGGGCCCAGCACGCGGAAGAACCCCGCGCCCAGGTGGATGCGGAAGCTCGAGCGGAAGAAGTCCTCAAACAGATGCGCCATCAGGTATGCCGCTATCGAGTTCATGCCCACCACCACCAGCGGGAACGCCCATCGCCTCCAGCCGCGCACGTCCAGCACCCAGGCCAGCGCGGCCAGAATCGCGAAGCACATCCCGCCGCTGAACAGCGTCCACGCCGGCGTCCAGATCCGCTTCACCACGGGGCAGACGCCCGCCGCGTGCAGCAGCAGGCCCGAGGCCACGCCCGCCGCGGCCGCCGCCAGGAACTTCGCCATCGGCACACGCGGCGCGCTCTCCCGGAACCAGCGGCCCGCCGCCAGGCCGAGAATCATCGTCCCGAGAGTCGGAATGAAGCTCAGCGTCAGGTACCCGCCGCGGTTGGCTACAAACGGCTCCGGACGCGGAAACAGGTTCAGAAACCACTGGTCGAAGGCCGCGCCCAGGTTGCTGTTCTTGTTCCAGTGCGCCAGAAAGCCCGTGAAGTGGTGCGGCCAGTCCGGCGGCACGCCCACGCGAGCATAGTCAAAGGTTGGCCCCGGCGCCGGGTACAGAGCCCACGCCAGCCAGTAGCCGGACAGGATGACTCCGAAGGCGATCCACTGCGTGCGCGGCCTCGCAAAGCCCAGCAGGAACAGGAACGGATAGCCCAGGCCGATCTGCGTCAGCGTGTCCTCGAACGTGAAGTTGGTCTGCGGGCTGTGCGTCGAGCGCAAGAATATGCCCAGCACAACCAGCACGAACGACCTCCAGAGCGCATGTCCGAACATCGCCGGAAATTGCGCCCCGCGGGCCATCCGGCTGGCGATCGAATACGGCAGCGCCGCGCCCACCAGGAACGAGAAGCCCGGCTGAATGAGATCATGCAGCGAGCAGCCCGCCCATGGCACATGCGTCTGGTGAAAAGCCAGGAAGCCCCAGAAAGCGCTGTCCGGCAGCGCGCGCGCCACTTCGGCCAGGCGCAGCACCTCGGCCATCATCAGGATCATCACCAGGCCCCGGAAGGCGTCGAGCGATACGTTGCGCGCGGGCGGCGACGGCGGTTCCATGCGCTCCATCATAGTGCGCCGCCACGGTCAGGCTGCCGGCGCAGCAAGGAATTTCCCGGGGGCGCGAGACCTTCCCCCGCCCGGCGCGTCTGAATCCTCGGATGCCGGGATGCCCGGAGATGGACGGGACGAGCCAGTCCGGCCGGAGGTCACAGCAGCGTCCTGCAACCCCGGCGCCCGGAGAAGAGGTACAGTTGCCATGAAAATCCTCGGTCAGCAAGTATGGTTCACCGGCGCGGCCTTGCTCGCCGCGCTGGCGTTGGCGGCCGCGCCGGCAGAGGCGCAGCCGGCCTTTGTCTGGAGCGAACAGCCGCAGGCGTTGGCGATGCAGCCGCCTGCGCCGCCGGTTCCGCCCGGGCCTCCGGAGACGATGTTCTTCTTTCAGGCGGGCGGCACCTACCTGGGCGTCGGCGTCAAGGAGATCAATGCCGAGCGCGCCAGGGCGCTGAAGCTCAAAGAGGAGCACGGCGTGGAGATCACCACCGTGGAGCCGGAAAGCCCGGCCGAGAGGGCGGGGCTGAAACCCGGCGACGTCGTGCTTGAGTACAACGGCCAGCGCGTGGAAGGCACCCAGCAGTTCGTGCGATTCGTGCGCGAAACGCCCCCGGGCCGCACCGTCCGGCTCATGGTGTTTCGCAACGGCTCCGCGCAGACCCTCACTGCCACGGTGGCTGAACGCAAGGGGCGCGCGTTCAACATGCCGTCGCCAAAACTGGGCGAGGACATCGAAGTCCGGATCCGGAAGGAGCTGGAAGGGCTGCGCGACGTCCCGCGCGTGACGATGAGCTGGCGCGCGGGCGTGCTGGGCATCGAGGGCGAGGCGCTGCGCGGATCGCAGCTCGGCGATTACTTCGGGGTCAAGGAGGGCGTCCTCGTCCGCAGCGTCATGAAGGGCAGTCCGGCGGAGAAGGCCGGCCTGAAGGCGGGCGACGTCATCGTGAAAGTCGACGACCGCGCCGTGGACGAGCCGCGCGATATCACCGCCGCGCTGCGCTCGGCCCGCGATGCGTCCAGGAAAACATTTCCCGTGGTGATTGTTCGGGACAAGAAGGAGTCCACCGTGCAGGTGACCCTCGACGAGCCTGCTGGCGGACGCGCTCCTGCCGCCCCGAAGGCGCGGCGCGTGACAGCGCCCGAAGGCAAGTTCTGAACCCCGTATCCGAAGTCCTTCAACCTCCTGTGCTGACAGGCCCGGCGGGCCTCCCTCGCCGGGCCTCCTTTTTTCGCCTGCTGTCGCATCTCAGCGCAGCCTCATCCGTGCCAGCCGCAGGCTGTTGGCTACCACCGAGACCGAGCTCAGGCTCATCGCCGCGGCGGCGAGGACGGGGCTCAAATGGCCGGTGGCAGCGGCGGGGATCATGATCACGTTATAGAAAAACGCCCAGAACAGGTTCTGCCGCATCACCCGCACCGCCTGGCGCGCCAGGCGCAGGGCCAGCGGTACCAGGCGAAGCTCGGCTCGCACCAGTGTGGCGTCGCTCGCCGCGGCTGCCACGTCCGCGCCCGTGGCCAGGGCGATGCCGGCCGTGGCCGCGGCCAGCGCCGGAGCGTCGTTGATCCCGTCGCCGGCCATCGCCACGCGCGCCCCCGCGCTCTTCAGCCTCTCGATATAGGCGAGCTTGCCCTCGGGCAGCACTCCGGCTTCGACCACTTCGATTCCCGCCTCTCGTGCAATGGCCCGCGCCGCCGCTTCGCCGTCGCCGGTCAGCATGGCCACGCGCATTCCCGCGGCGCGCAGCTCCGCCACCGCCTCCCGCGCGCCCTCGCGCAGCCGGTCCGCCAGCAGGAACACGCCCGCAAACGCCCCGTCGATGGCCAGCCACAGCTCCGTCTGCCCGGCGGCACGCTCTTCGGGCGCAGGCAGCTCGATGCCTCTGCCGGCCAGCAGGTCCCGCCTCCCGATCAGCACGTGCCGGCCTTCCGCTGTGCCCTCGGCCCCTTGACCGGGAATGGCCCGGAAGCCAGTCACCGGCGGCAAGGGCTGTGGCGCATGACGGACCACGGCACGCGCCAGCGGGTGCTCGCTGGCCAGCTCCACTGCGGCTGCCAGCCGCAGCGCCTCGCCGGCATCGGCGCCCGGAGCGGGCAGAAACGCGCGCACTTCGGGGCGCCCCTCGGTCAGAGTGCCGGTCTTGTCGAAGACGACCGTGTCGATCCGCGCCAGCCGCTCCAGCGCCTCGCCGTGGCGGAACAGGATGCCCGCCTGCGCGGCGCGGCCGGTAGCGGCCAGAACGGCCGCCGGCACGGCCAGCCCCATCGCGCACGGGCAGGCGACGATCAGCACGGCCACGGCCGCCGGAAACGACCCCGACAGAAGCCACGTGAGCGCCGCAATCGCCACCACGGCGGGGACAAAGATGGCCGAAACGCGGTCCGCCAGCCGCTGGATTGGGGCCTTCGATGCCTGCGCGTCGCGCAGCAAGCGGAGGATGCGCTCCAGCTCCGTTTCGCCGCCCACGGCCACGGCCCGGTACACCAGCCTGCCTTCCACGTTCAGCGTGCCGCCGACGACGCGCGCTCCCGGCTGCTTCTCCACTGGAAGCGGCTCGCCGGTGAGCATGGATTCGTCCACACTGGACGCGCCCTCCACCACAAGTCCGTCTGCGGCCATCCGCTCGCCCGGCCGTGCCACGATCAGGTCGCCGGGGTGCAGCTCCGCCACCGGGATCTCCGCCTCGCGCCCGTTGCGCAGCACGCGCGCCGTCTCCGGCTCCAGGCGGGCCAAAGCCGACAGGGCTTCCGACGTCTTCCCCCGCGCCCGCGCCTCCAGCGCGTTGCCCGTCAGCACGAAGGCGATGATGAACAGCACCGACTCGAAGTAAGGCTCGTGGGGCGCAGCCAGCGAATACAGGAACGCCGAGCCCGTACCCAGGGCCACCAGCGTGTTCATATCCGCCGTGCCGTGGCGCAAGGCGGCCCACGCCTTCGTGTAGAAGCGCCGCCCGGCCCAACCCATCGCCAGCAGGCACAGGACAATCAGCAGAGCCCGCGCTGCCGGCTCGTGATGCCACGGCATGGTGGCCATCGCCGCCCCGCCAAAGGCCAGCGCGGCGATGGCGCGCAGGCGCAGGCGGCGATACTCGGCCTGTTCCTCCTCGTCGTGGCGGCGCTGCTCTTCCGGCACCGAACGCGCCGGGGGCGGCAGCTCGGACTCGTAGCCCGAATCGTTCACCGCCTCGACCAGTTCGGCAGGGGAAACGGTCCGCGGGTCATAGACCACGGTGGCGTTGTGCAGCAGCAGATTGACGCTTGCCGATTCGACGCCGGGCACCGACGCCAGCGACTTCTGCACATGCGCCTGGCAGGCGGCGCACGTCATGCCCCGCACGGGGATCGTGATCCGCGCTGTGGGTGAGTCGCTCACTCTGCCGTGCCGGCCACCTGGAAGCCGATCCGCTCCACTGCGGAGGCGATCTGCTCCCGGCTCACGCGTTCATCGTCATAGGCGACCTCGGCTGCGCCCACTTCGGCATGGCGCAGCTCGACGCCATCGATCTTCCGCAAGGTGTTCGACAGCCGCGTGACGCACCCGCCGCAGTGCATGCCGTCGATGGTCAGTTTCAGGTTCCTGGTCATGTGCGCAGGCGGCGCTTCCCGGGGCCGCCGTCCTTCCATGATGTTGGATGCAATTTGCCGCCGGAAGGGACATGCCCCCGCGGCCGTTCGGCGCCGGGCGATGCGTGCTCACTCCCACTCGATGGTGCCCGGCGGCTTGTGCGTCAGATCCAGAAACACGGCGCAAATACCCTCTTCGGCCAGCAGCTTCGCGCCCAGCTCTTCCTTGAGCTCCGCGGGCAGAGCCACCGCCCGCGCCGTCATCCCGTCGACGCTGTCCACCGGACGCAGCACCACGGAATCCGGGCGCTCGGGCGTTCCCAGGGGAACCAGGATCACCGGGAACTGCCATACCTCGCGGTCGAACCCCGCGCGGTGCGCCTCCTCGCGCACAATCCAGTCCGCCCGGCGCAGCCGCTCGAGGCGCGTGCGGCACAGCGCCGCCGGGCTCGTCGTCATTCTCTCTACCGGCGCGTGCGACGCCACCACCGCTACCGCGCGGTTGATCCGGCTCTCGCGGTTGATCGCCTCCGCCGCCCGCTCATGCAGCCCTGTCTCCTGCGGGTCGCCGTCGAGGATCAGCACCGGGCGGTAGCTGCGCGAGTCGCCCTGCACGCCCACCGAATGCAGCGGCGCCAGCCATCCTTCTTCCAGCCTCTCCACCGGGCGCGCGGCGTCCTCGCACAGGCAGCGGATCGCCAGCCCGGGGCCCGGGAACGGATGCCGCTCCAGCAGCTCCTCCGGCAGACCCAGTTCGCGTCCCAGCTCGCGCACTTCGTCCTTGTACAGCGTGTGCAGCGGCTCGACGATCCGGTTCTCCTCGATCAGCTTCTGGATGCCGGACACCCGGTTGTGATGCGTCTTGATGACGTCCGCCTTGGCCGTGCCGCCGCTTTCGATCGTGTCCGGATAGATCGTTCCTTGCCCCAGGATCCACTCGCCTTCCAGGTAATGGCCCGAGGCCAGGATCTGCTCCTGCACTTCGACGAACATCTCTCCGATGATGCGCCGCTTCTGTTCGGGATCGCGCACGCCTTCCAGCGCCGCCAGGAAGCGCTCCCGCGCGTCCTCCACCGCGAAGACGCCGCGGCCGAGCGAGTCAAAAACATTTCGCACAAATTCTGTTTCGCCCGCCCGCATCAGCCCCGTGTCCACGTACAGCGCCCGCACCCGTTCTTCTCCCAGCGCCCGCAGGCACAGCGTGAACGCCACGGTGGAATCCACTCCGCCCGAGACGAAGAAGAACACGTTGCGCCCGGCGGCTGTGCGCCGGATCTCCTCCCGGATCCGCTCCGACTGCCGCCTCGGGTCCCAGTCCACCTCGCAGCCGCACACACGGAACAGAAAGTTCGCCAAGATCTGCTTTCCGTTCGCCGTGTGAACCACCTCCGGATGGAACTGCAGCCCGTAGATGCGCCGCGCCTCGTCGCCCATTGCAGCCACGGCGCAGGTATCGGTCGATCCCAGCACGGCGAACCCCGGAGGCACGCGCGTCACCGAGTCCCGGTGGCTCATCCAGATCTGCTGCCGCCCCCCGGCGCCCTCAAACAGCGCGGACCGTCCCTCCGTCTCCAGCCACGCCAGCCCGTACTCGCCCTTCTCGCCGCGCTGCACCTCGCCGCCCAGATGCCAGGCGATCGTCTGATGCCCGTAGCAAAGCCCCAGCACCGGGCAGCCCAGCGCGAAGATGCCCGGGTCCACCTGCGGCGCGCCCGGCTCATACACGCTCGCCGGTCCGCCCGAGATCACAATGCCGCGCACGCCGCGCAGTTCCGCCGCCCGGGTCTCGCTCGGACGGATCTCGCTGTACACGCCCAGCTCGCGGATCTTGCGGGCAATCAGGTGGCAGTACTGGCCGCCTGTATCGAGGACGGCCACCTGGGCTGTTTGCGGCGTTTCAGAAGGCTGGCTCAATCGCGGCGGAACCTCTTGTTTGCCTGTACCATCTGCTTCTTCTGAAGATCCAGCAGCGCTTGCGCCTTCGGCAACGCTTCCACGGCCTTCTGCACCGCCGGATCGATCTCGACGGCGTACTTCAGGCTCTCGTCCAGCCCGGCCGAGGTCACCAGCGCCTCTCTCTTCAGCTGCTGCCGGATCCAGTCGTTGTTTTCGGCAAACTCGGCTTCGGTGAACTGGTAGTTGTTCTTCAGAAGGAAAGAGTGGAAGTCGTCGAGCATGGCCTGGTCGGGTGTCCAGTCTCGGCCGAGGCGGACGTCGCGCCCGGCGAAATACTTCGGAATGTACTCGCGGAACGCCGCCTTGCGCAGCAGCTCGAACTGGAGCCGGTTGTACTTCAGCATGAACTTCTCGTCGGGCTGAATGCCGTTGCCGCCGTACACCGGGCGTCCCGAGTCGGTCATCTTCACGTCGAGCGTGTCCTTCGGGCCTTCCTTGCGGTTGTAATAGTACTCGTAGAAAGACCCGCTGCCATAATCGCGCTGGATCAGCCGGCCGCTGGGCGTGTAATACTTCGCCGTCGTCAGAGCCAGCCCCGTGTTCTCCGACAGCGGGAACACCGTCTGCACCAGCCCCTTGCCGAACGTGTTGTCGCCGAACACCCAGCCGCGGTCGTGGTCCTGCAACGCGCCGGCGACGATCTCCGCCGCCGAGGCCGAGTAGCGGTCCACCAGAACCACGATCGGGTAGTTGCCCGCGGTTCCCCCGTTGGTCGCAATGTAGGGCCGCTCCGGCGAGGTGCGCCCGCGGTGGCTCACCACCACCTGGCCCTTCTTCAGGAACCGCCCGGCCACGGCCACGCCCTCGCTCAACAGCCCGCCGGGGTTGCTGCGCAGGTCGAGAACCAGTCCCTTCACGTTCGATTCGCCCAGCCGGCGGAAGGCGGCCTCCAGCTCCTCGGACGTGTTCTCGTTGAACATCTCAATGTCGATATAGGCGATACCCTGTTTCAGCCAGAAGGCCGTCTGGACGCTGTAGCGCGGAATCTCTCCGCGGATCAACTGGAACGTCAGCGGCTTGTCGGCGCCTTCGCGGCCGATCACAACCGTCACCGGAGTGCCCTTCGGCCCTTTCAGCAGGTCGGCCACTTCCTTGCTCGACATGCCCTCGGTCCGCTTGCCGTCCACCTCCAGGATCACGTCGCCCGGGCGGATGCCCGCCTTGTAAGCAGGAGACCCGGTGAACGGCGCCACCACCACGATCCGGCTGTCCTTGGGCTGGATGGTCATCCCCACGCCGTAATACTTGCCGCGCTGCTCCTCGCGCATCTCCTGAAAGTCGCGCGGGTCAAAGAAGCTCGAGTGGGGATCGAGTGTGCGCAGCATGCCCGGAATGGCGCCCTTGTAAATGCTTGTGTCCGGGTTGGCCCGCTCCGCGGCGTTCTCTTCAACCACCCTGTAAATGGAAGTGAACTGCCGCAGCGCGTTCGCAAGGTCCTGTTCGGACGGCTCAGCCGACGGCGCGCGCCCGGCGGCCACGCCCGGCCCGTACCGGCCCGCGACGAGCGAGCAGACGGCGATCACCAGCAGGGAGAAAAACAGCCCTCGAATTCGGCGCATCTGATGTATGGTCCCCCAGACCTGCCTCAAGTATATCGCAGGGGTGCCTGCACTTCTTTGGACGGAATCCGGCCGCGGACGCTTCGAAAAATCCGGGGCCGCGCGCTCCGCGTGGCCCCGGGCGGGATCTTCGCCGCCCCTGGCGGTGCCTGCCGCCGGGCGGTTTTTTCGCACACCCTATTGCGCCTTGCTCTTCTTTACCGCTGCCGCCGCCTCACTCCGCACCGGCTTGCGCGGCGTCCCGGTCAGCTTGCGGTACTGCTCGGAGATCGAGAGCAGATACATGGGCTGCCGGGCGCTGCGGAGCAGATCGATGATGCGGTCCTTGTCGCTTTCCACATGGACAGCCTTGCCGTCCGTCAGCAGGTAGAGGTCCGTTCCGGCGGCAACCTCCGAGATCCGTTTGCCCAGCTCCCTTTGCAGCGGCCGCAGGACGCGCCGGATCTTCTGCAGGCTGAACCCCTTGTGCCGCAGCTCGGCAATCACGCTCGCCGCCGCCACCTCCACTGTGCCGTAAACGCGCCGGTGCCCCTCATGGCGCGGCGACACCACCTTCTGTTCATCCCACCACTGGAGCTGCCGCAGCGACACGCCGGCCAGCCTCGCCACCTCGGCGCTCGAGTAGATCTTCTCCCCCGGCAAAATTGCAGAGCTGCGTGATTTTGTTTTGAACATGAACGGGCCTTTCTGTTTGGAAATCCAAGTCCAAGTCTATTCAAGGGGCAGTGGAAGTCAACTCTCGAATTGTTGGGGGCCCTGGATTTGCGCCACCAGATGTTGTGGCCCGCTGCCAAACTCCAGGCGGCGCCTCCCGGGCTTCTCTCCCGGCGCTTCCTGCGCCGTTCATTCCCCGCCGCGCGCCGCGCCGCTGCGGCTCTCAGCCTCCCCCCACGAACGTCACAATCTCCAGCGAGGCGCCCTCCTCCACCGGCGTCGCCTCCCATTCCGGCTTCCGCACCAGCCGGCGGTCCAGCTCTACAGCCACCCGCTCCGGATCCAGCCCCAGATGGGCCACCAGGCCGCCGATATTCAGGCCTGCTGGAATGATTCTCTCTTCCCCGTTGATTCGAACGGAGATTTTGGCGGCATCTTTCTGGTTTGACACGCTCTTTCAGGCATCATTATAGTTGAAGGTTGACCGCCGCCCCCGCGGCGCGCTCTTCCGCCATCATGCCCACTTCCATCTACGAGGCTTATTTCCCGGTCCTTGCCCAGATCCTGCTGGCGGCCGGGCTTGCGGCTGCTCTCATCGCTCTTGGCGTCCTTCTTGGCAAGCGCGTGCGCAACCGCGCCAAGGACACGCCCTATGAATGCGGCATCCAACCCGTGGGCGGCGCCCGCGAGCGGTTCAGCGTGAAATTCTACCTGGTGGCGATGCTTTTCATCCTCTTCGACATCGAGGCCATCTTCTTCTACCCGTGGGCGGTCGTCTACAAGGAGCTGAAGCTTTACGGGTTCGTGCTGATGCTGATCTTCATCGAGGTCGTCCTGACCGGTTTCTACTTCATCTGGCGCAAGGGCGTGCTCGACTGGGCCTACGGGGAAGAGCGCCAGGAGACACGCCGGAGCTGACCCCGCCATGCTGCCCGCTGAAATCCTCTCTCTGCCCACTCCAGCCGCTATTGCGGCGTGGGACGGCGCCGCCGTTGACGGGGGCAGCCTGGACCGCGGCGAGCTGGTGCTCTGGACCACGCGCGAGAAGCTCCCTTCGCTGTGCCGTTTTCTCAAGGGTCAGCGCCAGTTCACGCGGCTCTCCGCGGTCACCTGCATCGACCGCTTCCCGCTCGAGCCACGGTTCGAAGTCGTCTACCTTCTGCATTCCATCCCCAACAACGAGCGGCTCCGCCTCAAGGTGGCCGTGCCTTCGCAGGACGCTTCCCTGCCTAGTGTCTGCGGCGTCTGGACTGGCGCCAATTGGTATGAACGGGAGGTGTTCGACATGTTCGGCGTCCGCTTCGAAGGCCACCCCGATCCGAGGCGGATCCTGATGCCCGACTACTGGGAAGGGCATCCCCTGCGCAAGGATTTCCCCGTGCACGGGCACAAGTACAGCTACAAGGACGAGTAGGGCACCACACCCCCGGACGCCGAGGCAAACCGCGATGCAACCGACCGACACAGCCCTCGATCCCAGACTGGCGCAGGAGACGCCGGAGGCGCCCGGCGCGCCTCGCCGCATGGTCCTCAACATGGGACCGCAGCACCCCTCCACCCACGGCGTGCTGCGCGTCGTGCTCGAACTCGACGGCGAAATCGTCACCAAAGCCCGGCCCGAAATCGGCTATCTCCATACCGGGATCGAGAAACAGGCCGAGGCCCTCGGCTGGCAGCAGGTGGTCACTCTTACCGACCGCATGGACTACCTGGCCAACCTGTCCAACAACCTCGCCTACGCGTTGTCGGTCGAAAAGCTCCTCGGCATCGAGATCCCGCCCATGGCGCAGTGGATGCGCGTGCTTCTGGCGGAACTGTGCCGCATCAACAGCCACGTGGTCTGGCTCGGCACGCACGCGCTCGACCTCGGCGCCATGACCGTATTCTTCTACTGCTTCCGCGAGCGTGAAGAGCTGCTGCGGATCTTCGAAATGTTCAGCGGCCAGCGGATGATGACCAGCTACATCCGCATCGGCGGCCTCGCCCTGGAGCCGCCCCGCGGCTGGGACCGCGCCGTGCGCAACTTCATCCGCGGCCTGCCCGCCAAGGTCGATGAATACGAGGCCCTGCTGAAGGAGAATCCCATCTTCCTGAAGCGGACTCAGGGGGTCGCCGAACTGCCGCTGGAGCGCCTCCTCGATCTTGGCGTCACCGGCCCCATGATCCGCGCCGCCGGCCTCGCCTGGGACATCCGCAAGGCCGAGCCCTATTCAAGCTACGACCAGTTCCACTTCCAGATCCCCGTCCGCACGGAAAGCGACGTCTACGCCCGTTTCCTCGTCCGCATGGAGGAGATCCGCCAGAGCGCGCGCATCGTGGAACAGGCGCTGGACGGCATGCCGGAGGGCCCCTGGAAAGCCGATGCCCCCCATGCCCTGCTGCCGGACCGCGAGAAGATGAAGACCCAGATGGAGGCCCTCATCTACCACTTCAAGATCGTCACCGAGGGCATGCGCGTGCCCGCCGGCGAGGCCTATGTCCCGGTGGAGAGCCCGCGCGGGGAGATCGGCTTCTATGTGGTGAGCGACGGCAGCTCGCAACCGTGGCGCGTCTTCATGCGCACGCCCAGCTTCGGCAACCTCCAGGCGCTGCCGGAACTCTTCGAGGGGCGCCTGATCGCCGACACCATCGCCGCGCTCGGCAGCATGGACTTCGTGCTTGGGGACGTGGACCGCTGAAACGCCCGGAGCAGACACGATGACGTTTTCACCGGAACTCGAGGCCAGATTCGCGAAGATGATCGGCAACTACCCGCCGGGGCGGCAGAAGGGCGCCTTGATCCCGATGCTGCTGTACGCGCAGGACGAGGTGGGCGCCGTCACCGAAGAGGTGATCGAAGAAGTTGCCCGCCGGCTGAAGCTCTCGCGCGTCGAGATCGAAGAGGTCCTCGGCTATTACACGATGCTGGCGCGCGAGCCGCGCGGCAGGCACCACATCCAGATTTGCACCAACATCAGCTGCATGCTCACCGGTGGAGGGGAGCTCTTCCTGCACGCCTGCCGCAAGCTCGGTATCGGCAACCGCCAGAAGACGCCCGACGGGCAGTTCTCGCTGGAAGAGGTGGAATGCCTCGGCGCCTGTTCCTGGGCGCCCGCTATGCAGGTCAACTACGACTTCCACTATCAAATGACGCCGGAAAAGTTCGACCAGCTGATCGACAGCTTGAGGAAGTTGCAGTAGTGCAGTAGGGCAGGACCTGACAGGAGACCCATGATGACCTTGCTTGCACCCCCGCACCCCCTGGAAAAGCGGGTGCTGCTGCGCCGCTTCGACTCGCCGCGGACGGAGCCGGTCTGGATCGGCGAATACCTGCGCACCGGGGGCTACGAAGCCCTCCGCAAGGCTCTCTCCATGGAGCCGGAACAGATCGTCGAAGAGGTGAAGAAATCCGCCCTTCGCGGACGCGGCGGCGCGGGCTTCCCCACCGGCATGAAGTGGAGCTTCGTCGACCGCCGCTCGCCCAAGCCCAAGTACGTCGTCGTCAACGCCGACGAAGGCGAGCCCGGTACCTGCAAAGACCGCATCCTGATGGGCTACGACCCGCACCGCCTGATCGAGGGCGTGCTCATCGGCGGACGCGCCATCGGCGCCTGCCGCGGATGGATCTACATCCGCGGCGAATACCGCGAATACATCGACATCATGGACCGCGCCATCGAAGAAGCCTGCCAGCGCGGCATCCTCGGCTCGAACGTGCTGGGCTCGGGCTGGGAGTTCCACCTCTCCACCCACACGGGCGCCGGCTCTTACGAGTGCGGCGAGGAGACGGCGCTGCTCGAATCGCTCGAGGGCAAGCGCGGCAACCCGCGCCTCAAGCCCCCCTTCCCGGCCACCAGCGGCGCCTTCCAGTGCCCCACCATCCTCAATAACGTTGAGACCTTCTGCGCCGTGCCCGACATCATCCTCAACGGCGGCGACTGGTACCACTCCCTCGGGACGCCCAGGAACGGCGGCACCCGCCTGGTCTGCCTCTCCGGCCACATCGAGCGCCCCGGCGTCTACGAGGTCCCGCTCGGCATGAACCTGCTGACGATCCTCAACGAGATTGGCGGCGGCGTCTGGAAGGGACGCAAGCTGAAGGCCGTGATCCCCGGGGGCAGCTCCTCGCCGGTGCTCAAAGCCGAAGAATGCGACATACCCGCCGACTACGACTCCCTCGCCAAGGCCGGCTCCATGCTCGGCTCCGGCGCCACCGTCGTGCTCGACGAGACTACAGACATGGCGAAGGTGCTCGCCCGCCTGATGAAGTTCTACGCCCATGAAAGCTGTGGCTGGTGCATCCCCTGCCGCGAGGGCACCACGTGGCTCAAGAAGATCTCCACGCGCCTGGAAGAAGGCATCGGCAGCGAGCGCGATCTCGCCACCATCGACCAGATCTCCCAAAACATGCTCGGCCGCACCTTCTGCCCGCTCGGCGACGCCGCCGCCATGCCCGCCATGGCCATCGTGCGCAAGTTCGGCGACGAAATCATGGACAAGCTGAAGGGCGCGGGCGCTCTCGTTCCCGCCCCCGGCACGCAGCCTCTGGCCGTGCTCTGATGCAGAGGGATTGGACATGGCGAACCTGGTGACCCTCACGATCGACGGCAAGCAGGTGACCGTGCCCGCCGGCACGCTGGTCATCGACGCCGCCAAACAGGCGGGCATCGACATCCCCGCCTTCTGCTACTACGAAGGCTTCAGCGTCCAGGCTGCCTGCCGCATGTGCCTGGTGGAAGTCGAGAAGATGCCCAAGCTCCAGCCCTCCTGCGCGCTGCCCGCCGCCGAGGGCATGGTCGTGCACACCGAGACGCCCAAGGTCGTCGAGGCGCGCAAGTCCACCATCGAGTTCCTGCTCACCAACCACCCGCTGGATTGCCCTGTCTGCGACAAGGGCGGCGAGTGCGAACTCCAGGACATGACCTTCCGCTATGGCCTGGGCGAGAGCCGGTTCCTCGAAATCAAGCACCACGCCGACGAGAAACAGTGGAGCCCGCTCGTCTTCTACGATCCGGCCCGCTGCATCCTCTGTTACCGCTGCATCCGCGTCTGTGACGAGGGGCTCGGCGTCGCTGCGCTCGGCCTCAGCTATCGCGGCGTCTCCGCCGAGATCATCCCCAACAAGGGCGATCACCTCGAGTGCGACGAATGCGGCTGGTGCATCGACGTTTGCCCTGTGGGCGCGCTCACCTCCGGAACTTACCGGTACAAGTCCCGCCCCTGGGAGATGAACTACGTCCCCGCCATCTGCACCCACTGCTCCAACGGCTGCAAGACCACCCTCAGCGTCCGCAACGGCGAGATCATTCGCGCCAACAACCGCGACCGCTCCGGCATCAACGGCGAATTCCTCTGCGTGAAGGGGCGCTTCGGCTTCGACTTCGTTCACAGCGAAGAGCGCCTGCAATCCCCGCTCATCCGCAGGGACGGCAAGCTCGAGCCCGCCAGCTGGAGCGAAGCCCTGAAATTCATCGCCGCGCGCGTGCGGGAGATCCTCGAACGCAACGGCAAGTGCGCCGTCATCGGCTCCACCCGCACCACCAACGAGGAGAACTACTACCTGCAAAAGTTCGCGCGCCTCGGGCTGCGCACCAACAACATCGACCACCACCGCACGGGCGACCTGATCACGCTGATCGACGCACTCGCCGGGCGCAAGGACGCCCTCGCCACGGTCGAGGATTTGTACACCTGTGACGCCGCGCTGATCCTCGGCGCCGACCTCGCCCAGCAGCACCCGCTACTGGCCATGCAGCTGCGCGCCAACTGGCGCCACCACCAGGCCGCCGTCTATGCAGTCACCCCCGGGCCGGTGCGCGAAGAGCAGTACGCCGCCCGCAGCCTCCGCGCCGAACCCGGCTCGGAGGTGCAAAAGCTCGAAGAGTTGCGCGAGGAGCTGAAGTCCCGCAGGAACCTCGTCGTGCTCTACGGCGCCTCGGTGAAGGGCGACGCCGTGCGCAGCCTCGTCGCCTTCGGCGACTCGCTCGGCATCCCCGTCAAGTACGTCTGCCTCGTCGATTACGTCAACTCGCGCGGCGCCCTCGACATGGGGCTGCTGCCGAATCTCGCCCCCGGCTTCCGCCCGGTCGAGATCCCGGGCATGAACCTCGACGCGATCCTCGCCGCCACGGACCTCGATCTCGTCTGGGTCGTCGGCGCCAACCCGCTCGAGGGCGGCGCGCAGCTCGCCTCGCGCAACGCCTTCCTCATCGTTCACGAGCTGTTCCTCACCGAAACCGCTGCGCAGGCGGACGTCGTGCTGCCTGCCATGAGCCTGTACGAGAAGAACGGCACCGTCACCAACGTTTGCGGCCAGGTACAGCGCACCAAGGCCGGGCCCAAAGTCATGGGCACGAAATCCGATCTCGACACCCTCGGCCTCATCGCCGCGCAACTCGGCTTTGATCTCGGCGTCCCGTCGCCCGACAAGGTCTTCGAGGAGATCCGCCGCTCCGTGCCCGGCTACAGCGTCCCGCTGCCGGTGCTTGCCACGGGCGGCGCCGCCCAGGCGCAGCCGCTCAACGGGCCCGTCGCCGCCGACGCGCAGCCCGGGCTGGTCCGCCCCTCCGGTGATACGCTGTTTACCTCGGGTACGCTTGGCAGATATTCGAAGAGGCTCACGCGACTGATGGAAGCGCCGGGCCGGCTGTTCCAACCGTAGTGCCATGAACTTCTACCTGCTGACGCTCGTCAAGATGGCCCTCACCGCCTTCGTGCTTCTCACCTGTTGCGCCTACGCCGTCTGGGTGGAACGCAAGGTGCTCGCGCACATCCAGCTTCGCCCCGGTCCCTACCGCGTGGGGCCGCACGGGCTCCTGCAGCCGCTCGCGGACCTGATCAAGCTGCTCACCAAGGAAGGCATCCTCCCGCCTTACGCCAATCCGTTCTTTTATCTGCTGGCGCCGTTTCTGGCCGTGGCGCTCGCCCTCTCCGCTATTGCCGTCATTCCCTTCACTCCCGAGTTCGAGCTGTTCGGCGTGCGCACGGCCATCGGGCTCACCGATCTCAACATCGGCATCCTTTTCCTGCTGGCCCTCAGCTCGCTCGGCGTCTACGGCATCGCCATCGGCGGCTGGGCGTCCAACAACAAGTACTCGCTCATGGGCAGCCTGAGGTCCTCGGCGCAGATGGTCAGCTACGAACTGCCCCTCGCCATGGCCATCGTCAGCCCGCTGCTGATGGCGAACACGCTGAACCTCCGCGAAATCGTCGAACTGCAGGGCGGCTTCTACTTCGGCATCCTGCCGAAATGGAACCTCTTCGCCGCGCCCGTTCCGCAAGTGCTGGCCTTCCTCATCTTCCTCATCGCCGCCTTCGCTGAAACCAACCGCGTGCCCTTCGACCTGCCCGAGGCCGAAAGCGAATTGGTGGCCGGCTTCCACACCGAATACTCCTCGATGATGTTCGCCTCCTTCTTCATGGCGGAATACGCCAACATCATCACCATCTGCTGCGTGGCCACGGTGCTCTTCCTCGGCGGCTGGCATCCGCTCTGGCCTTCCGAATACGGCAGCGACCTGGTTCCCGTCGTCCTGCTCGCCGCAGCCGGTCTGGTTCTGCTCTTCCATGCAGCTCAGGCGGCGCGCCGCCGCAAGTGGGACCGCTTCACCTTCCCCGTCTTCGGAGTCCTGCTGCTCGGCGCCTCGCCTGTCTTCCTCGTGCCGGTGCTGAAGCCCGTGCTCATCCCCTTCTTCTGGTTCGTCGCCAAGGCGGGCTTCCTGGTCTTCGTCTTCATCTGGATTCGCGGAACGCTGCCGCGCTACCGCTACGACCAGCTCATGCGGTTCGCCTGGACGTTCCTGTTCCCGCTGGCAGTGGCCAATCTCCTGGTCACCAGCCTGGTGGTCGCGCTGGCGGGCTGACGAGGTATTGCCCTTATGGACTTGCTGCTGTTCCTGATCTTCGCCGCCATCGCGGTGGGCTGCGCGCTCAACCTTGTGCTGCAGACGCACCCCATCTCCAGCGCGCTGTCGCTGATCGGCGTCATGGGTTCGCTCGCCGTGTTGTACCTGCTGCTCGGCGGGGAGTTCCTTGCCGCGGTGCAGCTGATCGTTTACGCAGGCGCCATCATGGTGCTGTTCGTTTTCGTCATCATGCTGCTGAACGCAGGCGGCGAGCGGCGTCCCTCGAAGAAGGTGCTGCGCACCGCCGTCGCGCTGCCGCTGCTGTTCACGCTGGCTGGCGTCGCCGCCTATGTCATGGCTTCTCAGGTGCCCCGCACAGAGACCGTCCGCTTCGGCGCCTACGTTGCCGGACCCTACGAGGTGGGCAAGGCCCTGTTCACCACATGGCTGCTGCCGTTCGAGGTGACCTCCATCCTGATCCTCATCGCCATTCTCGGCGCCGTCGTCCTGGCAAGGAAGGAGATCTGATCCGTGCCCGACCTCTCGCAAGTGCTCGCCGCCCAGGTGCCGCTCTCCTGGTACCTCATCCTCAGCGTCATCCTGTTTGTCATCGGCGCCGCCGGCTTTCTCATCCGCCGCAACATCATCACCGTGTTCATGTGCATCGAGCTGATGCTCAACGCCGTCAACCTCTCCTTCGTCGCCTTCAGCCACAAGCTCAAGATGGTGGACGGCCACATCTACAGCTTCTTCGTGATGGTGGTGGCCGCCGCCGAGGCCGCCGTCGGGCTCGCCATCATCCTCACGGTCTTCAAGAACCGCCAGACCCTCGAAATCGACGAAGTCTCCTCGCTGAAACTCTGACCCGATGCAACACCTCTGGCTCATCCCCGCATTCCCCCTCGCCGGCTTCCTCGTCAACGGAATCGCCGGACGCAGGATGCCGAAGTCCCTTGTCAATGTCTTCGCCATTGGCAGCGTGCTGCTCTCTTTCCTCTGGGTGCTGAAGGTCCTCTCCGGACTCCAGCCGCTTGAGGCGGCCTACTCGGAGCGCTACTTCACCTGGATCCAGAGCGGCTATGTCAACGTCGGCTTCGACTTCATGGTGGACCGCCTCACCGCCGTCATGCTGCTGGTGGTGACAGGCATCGGCCTGCTCATCCACATTTATTCCATCGGCTACATGGCGCACGAGGACGGCTACCCGCGCTTCTTCTCCTACCTGAACCTGTTCATGTTCTTCATGCTGGTTCTGGTTCTGGCGGCCAACTACCTCGTGCTCTTCATCGGGTGGGAGGGCGTCGGGCTGTGCTCCTACCTGCTGATCGGCTTCTACTACCTGAAAAAGAGCGCCACCGATGCCGGCAAGAAGGCGTTCGTGGTGAACCGCATCGGCGACCTCGGCTTCTCGCTCGGCATGTTCCTCACCATGCTGACGTTCGGCTCGCTGGACTTCGCCACCGTCTTCGGGCGCGCCCAGGCGGAAGGCGCTGCGATGAATCCGCAGACCATCACGCTCATCTGCGTATTGCTGCTGATCGGCGCAACCGGCAAGAGCGCGCAAGTGCCGCTCTACGTCTGGCTGCCGGACGCCATGGAGGGCCCCACGCCGGTCAGCGCCCTCATCCACGCCGCCACCATGGTCACCGCCGGCGTCTACATGGTGGCCCGCTCGGCGCCGCTCTATAACCTCTCTCCCACGGCCATGGAGATCGTGGCCATTGTCGGGCTCTTCACTGCTGTGCTTGCTGCCACTATCGGCCTCACCCAGTACGACATCAAGAAGGTTTTCGCTTACTCCACCGTCAGCCAGCTCGGCTACATGTTCCTGGGCCTCGGCGTGGGCGCCTACTCCGCCGGCGTCTACCACATCATGACCCACGCCTTTTTCAAGGCGCTGCTGTTCCTCGGCGCCGGCAGCGTCATCCACGCTCTCTCCGGCGAGCAGGACCTGCGCATGATGGGCGGCCTGCGGTCGAAGATCCCGGTGACCTTCACCGTGCTTCTGGCCGCAGCCGTGGCCATCGCCGGCGTGCCGCCGTTCTCGGGCTTCCACTCCAAGGACGCCATCCTGTTGGCGGCCCACGCCCATGCCCCGTGGATGTTCTGGGTCGGCGTCGTCACCGCGGCCATGACCGCCTTTTATGTGTTCCGGGCCATCTTCCTCTGCTTTTTCGGCGCCTACCGCGGCGACGCCCATCCGCACGAGTCCCCGCTCGTCATGACGCTCCCGCTGGGAGTCCTCGCGCTGCTCAGCCTCGCCGGCGGCTACTTCGACGTGCCTCACTACCTCGCGCCGCTGTTCGGCGGCGGGCACGCGCCGCACGACGAGGCGCTGGTGGCGGCTTCGGTCGCCGCGGGTCTCGGCGGCATCTTCCTGGCCTGGCTCTTCTATGTCGCCGCTCCCAGCCTGCCGGACCGGATCTCCAGCGTATTCGGCCCGCTGTACCGGCTGATCTACAACAAGTATTTCGTCGATGAAGCCTACGATGCGCTGATCGTTCATCCGATCCGCGACGGCTCGCGCGCCCTGCTGTGGAGCGTCGTCGACGCGCGCCTGGTCGATGGCGCCGTCAACGGCGCCGGCGCCGTGGCCCGCTCGGCGGGCGCCGCCCTGCGCCTCTGGCAGTCCGGATACATCCGCCGGTACGCCGCCTGGGTCGTGCTTGGCTCCGCCGTGCTCGTCGCCGTCGTCGCTTTCTGGGGAGGGAACCGGTGAGCCTTCTCGACATTCTCCTGCTGATTCCCGCCGCCGGGGCGCTCATCGCCCTGGTCTTGCCCAAGGACAATCCGGGCTTGATCCGCAAATTCACCCTGTTTGTCTCGACCCTCGCGTTCCTGCTTTCCCTCGGCCTGATCGGTCCCACGGGGGCCAACGCCGGCCGCTACAGCTTCGAGACCAACACCGTATGGATTGAATATCCCGCCATCCGCTACCATGTCGGCGTCGACGGCCTCAGCCTCTGGCTCATCATCCTCTCCACATTTCTCACGCCCATCTGCGTGCTGGTCAGCTGGAAGCACATCGAGGACCGGGTCAAGGAATTCCACGTCTTCCTGCTGTTCCTTCTGTTCGGCGTCGTCGGCGTCTTCGTCGCCCTCGATCTGTTCCTGTTCTTCGTCTTCTGGGAGGTCTCGCTCGTGCCGATGTACTTCCTCATCGGCATCTGGGGCCACGACCGCCGCATCTACGCCGCCGTCAAGTTCTTCCTTTACACAATGGCCGGCTCCGCGCTCATGCTGACGGCCATGATCTGGATCTACAACCGCGCCGGCACGTTCGACCTGCCCCTGCTGCTCGATATGCTCCGCACCGGGCAGCTCTCCTTCACCGCTTCGGAAGGCTTCTGGCTCTTCCTCGCCTTCTTCATCGCCTTCGCCATCAAGGTGCCGCTGTTCCCCCTGCACACGTGGCTGCCCGACGCCCACGGCGAGGCGCCCACCGCCGGTTCGGTGATGCTGGCCAGCGTGCTGCTGAAGCTCGGCACCTATGGGCTTGTCCGCATCTCCCTGCCGTTGTTCCCCGGACCGGCGCACGACAACGCTCCCTGGATCATCGCCCTCGCCATCGCCGGCATCATTTACGGGGCGCTGGTCGCCATGGTGCAGCCCAACATGAAGCGCCTGGTCGCCTACAGCTCGGTCAGCCATCTCGGCTTCGTCGTCCTCGGCATCTTCACCTTCACACAAGTGGGGCTCGACGGCGCCGTCTACCAGATGCTGAACCACGGCATCTCCACCGGCGCGCTCTTCATCCTTGTCGGACTCCTCTATGAGCGCCGCCACTCGCTCGAAATCGCCGACTACGGCGGCGTCGGCACCGTGGCGCCGTGGCTCAGTTCGGCCTTCGTCATCACGTCTCTCGCCAGTGTCGGCTTGCCGCTCCTCAACAATTTCGTTGGCGAGTTCCTTGTGCTCCAGGGCGCCGCCCAGGCGAGGTTCCTCTACGCCGCGCTCGCCGGAACAGGCGTCATCCTCTCCGCCGTCTACATGCTGTGGCTGGTGCAGCGCGCCTTCTACGGCCCCACGCCGGAGCCCGTGCGCCATCACATCACCGACATGAACCCGCGCGAGTGGGCGCTGGTTCTGCCGCTCCTCGTCATGATGGTCTGGATGGGCGTCGGCCCGCAGTCCTTCCTGCCCGCCATCAGCGAGCAGAACCGCCAGGTGCTGGAGCTTGTATCAGGCAGCCCCGCTCAACAGAAATCCGCCCAGGAAGTAGCCCATGCCCGTTAGTTTCGTTCCCTCGGCGCAGGAACTCTTCCGGTTCTCGCCGGAGATCGTGCTCTCGCTCGGCGGCACGGCCATCATGATTGCCGAGTCCGGGATGAAGGATGGCAGCCGCGCGCGCCTCGCCGCCACCGCTTTCTTCACCCTGCTCGCCGCCGCCGTGCTCTCCGTCGCTGTCGCCGGCGATCCCGGCCCCGCGTTTTCCAACCTGCTCGCCGTCGACGGCTTCTCCACCTTCTTCCGCATCCTCGTCTGCGCCGCCGGCATGCTGGTGGTTCTCATCTCCTCGAATTACCTCCGCGAACACGGCCACGACTCCGGCGAATACTACGCGCTCATCCTGTTCTCCGTCGCCGGCCAGTGCCTGATGGCCACCTCGAACGAACTGATCATGCTCTTCATCGGCCTGGAGTGCTCCTCCATCGCCAGCTATGTCCTCGCCGGCTACTTGCGCGACGACAAGCGCAACAACGAAGCCGCGCTGAAGTATTTCCTGCTCGGGTCGTTCGCCTCGGCCTTTTTCCTTTACGGCGTCGCTTGGCTGTGGGGCGCTTCCGGGACCACCAACCTCAGCGAGTTGCGCCGCCTGCTGCTCGACCCCTCCTCCGGCGTGGGCGGAACCATGACCGCCGCCGCCACCGCGCTGCTCCTCGTTGGCCTCGCCTTCAAGGTCTCCGCCGCGCCCTTCCAGATGTGGGCCCCCGACGTCTACCAGGGCGCGCCCGCGCCTGTCGCCGCATTCCTGAGCGTGGGACCCAAGGCTGCCGCCTTCGCCATGTTTCTCCGCATCCTGATGACCACGTTTCTGCCCATCCGCGAACGGTGGGGGCCCGTGCTCTGGGCCGTCGCCCTGGCCACGATGGTCATCGGCAACTTCGCTGCCCTCCACCAGTCCAACATCAAGCGCCTGCTTGCTTACAGTTCCATCGCCCATGCCGGCTACATCCTGGTGGCGCTCACGGCGATGTCGGACACCGGCGCCGCAGCCTCCATGTTCTACCTCGCCGCGTACACCTTCATGAACATCGGCGCCTTCGCCGTGGTCACCTGGGTGGCAGGGCGCGACGAGCGCCACGTCGAACTCATGGACTTCGCCGGCCTCAGCCGGCGCTCCCCCGTCATGGCCGCTGTGCTCTCCATCTTCCTGCTCTCGCTCACCGGCGTGCCCCTCACGGCGGGGTTCTTCGGCAAGTTCTACATCTTCAAGGCGGCGCTCGATTCGGATCTGGTCTGGCTTGCCGTGCTCGGCCTGCTGAACAGCGCCGTGGCCGCGTACTACTACCTCCGCATCATTGTCATGATGTACATGCACGAGCCGTCCACGGGCGCGCAGCCGCTGCCCGCGCCCGCTGCGGGCATCCGCCTCGCTCTTGCCGCATCCGTGGCCGGAACCTTCCTGCTGGGCGTGGCGCCCTCGCTCGTCCTCGATTACGCTACGGCCAGCGCCCCCTTGCTGCGGTAATTCCGCCGAATATCTTGCCCCGGTTTTGCGGATTTTTCCACGTCAGGGGAGCGGATTTCCCATTCGTGTCCCCGCCCGCGGGCAGGATATTTCGGCCCGTCAAAGAATCAGCATGCAGTCGCCGTAGCTGAAAAACCGGTACCGCTGCTCCACTGCGTGCCGGTAAGCGGCGAGCATCAGGTCCTTGCCCCCGAAGGCGCAGACCAGCAACAACAGGCTGGACTTCGGTAGGTGAAAATTGGTCAGCAGGGCGTCCACCGCCCGGAACCGGTATCCCGGATAAATGAAAAGATCCGTCTCGCCCGTCCGCGCGGAAAATCCCCCGTTTAGAGCGGCCGATTCCAGCGTCCTCGTCACCGTCGTTCCCACCGCGATCCTTCGATGCGCAGCCCCCAGCTTTGCTGCTGTTTCGGGGGAAATCTCGAACCTCTCCGTGTGCAGCCGGTTTTCCTCCACCGTCTCGCTTGTCAACGGCTGAAACGTGCCCAGCCCCACATGGAGCGTCACCGGGGCGATCTCCGCGCCTGCGGCGCGGCACGCCTCCAGCACCTCCGGCGTGAAATGCAGCCCCGCGGTAGGCGCAGCCGAGGACCCCCGCTTCTGCGCATACACCGTCTGGTAGCGTTCCCGGTCGCCCGCAGCATCCGGGCGGTGAATGTAGGGCGGCAGCGGCACGTGCCCGATCCGTTCGATCTCCTCGTCCAGATCCCCCTCGCACTCCACCCGCACGAGGCGCTCGCCCCGGACTCGCGTCTCGAGGATCTCCACCCGCAGCCGTTCGGAGATCTCCACGCGCGCGCCTTCGTGCAGGTGACGCCCCGGGCGCACCAGCGCTGTCCAGAGCGTCCGCCCGGGATTCTGCGGCTCAAGCAGAAAGACTTCCACTTCCCGTGCATAGCCGTGTTTCCGCCCGTAAAGACGCGAAGGCACAACGCGCGTGTCGTTGATAACGAGGCAATCCCCGGAGCGAAGAAATTGCGGCAGTTCCCGGAATTTCCCATCCTCCCACCGGCCACCCGCCCGGTCCACCACCAGCATCCTGCTGGCTGCCCGGTCCGGCGAAGGCTCCTGTGCAATCAGTTCATCCGGAAGGCGATAATCAAAGTCAGCAAGGTTCATTCTTGGGTACTACACGGGTGCTTCCTGCGTCCCGCATTGTCTACTATACCCATTTGGGGACATATGCCGTACATCCTTGGCATCGAAACCTCCTGTGACGAAACCGCCGCCGCCATTGTGGCGCGTGACGGAGAGGTTCTCTCGAGCATCGTTGCCAGCCAGGCGGCCACTCACGGCAAGTACGGCGGCGTCGTCCCCGAACTGGCCTCCCGCGAACACCTCCGCGCCATAACTCCCGTGGTTCGCGAAGCCATGCGACAGGCGCACGCCTCCTGGGCGGACCTGGCTGCCGTGGCAGCCACCTCCGGGCCGGGGCTGGTCGGCTCTCTGCTGGTCGGCCTGACATATGCCAAGAGCATCTGCGCCGTGCGCCGCCTGCCTCTCATCGGCGTCAATCACCTCGAGGGCCACATCCATGCTGTCGTATTGGACGCGCGCAAATCCGGGGCGGTGATAGAATTTCCCGCCCTTGCCCTCGTTGCCAGCGGCGGCCATACCCACCTCTTCCTCTGGCCGGGAGGCGAACGCTACCAACTCCTGGGCAAGACGCGCGACGACGCCGCCGGCGAAGCCTATGACAAGGTGGCCAAGCTGCTCGGCTTTGGCTATCCCGGCGGCCCCGTGCTCGACAGCCTTGCTCCTCACGGCGACCCTGACGCCATCCCGTTGCCGCTGGCCCGGATGAAGGGCAACCCGCTCGACTTCAGCTTCAGCGGCCTGAAAACCGCTGTCCTGCGCTGGGTGCAGTCGCGCCAGATGGAAAGCGAAATCGCCGCCCGCCGCGAACTGCTCCGCCGCAATCCGCGCCCCTCGCCGGAAGAGTGGCTCCGCGTCACCCCGCCCGCCACGCTCAATGTGATCGCCGCCTTTCAGCGCGTCGTCATCGAGGAGTTGCTGAAGCGCGTGGAGCGAGCCGCGGAACAGACCGGGGCGCGGTCGGTGATCATCTCCGGAGGCGTCGCTTGCAATGCCGGACTCCGCGCCGCGGCGCGAAGCGGCCGTCTCTCCTGCCCCGCTTTCTTCCCCACGCCCCACCTCTCCACCGACAACGCCGCCATGATCGCCGCCGCCGCCTGGCCGCGCCTCGAGCGCCGCGAGTTCGACGATCTCTCCCTGAAGGCGCAGGCGAACCTCGCTCTCGCCTGACCCGCGCCGCGGCACTGCCGCCTTCGCGCCTGTACAATCGAGCCCATGAAGCGCCTTCTCCGCGCCGCGCTGCTGCCGGCGCTGTTTGCCTCTTTGCTTGGCGCACGCGCCGTGCGCATCGAAGTCCTCGAGCGATCCCCCGTGCTCAACGGCCGCGCCTTCGCCGCCGGACCCTACGAGCGCGTCCTCGCCCGCGTCCACTTCCAACTCGATCCCAAACACGCCGCCAACCGCAGCCTCGCCGATCTCCCTCTCGCCCCGCGCTCCTCCGCAGGCATGGTCGAGTTCTCCGCCGATCTCTATCTGCTCCAGCCCTCCGATCCCCGCCGCTCCAACGGCACGCTGCTCGTCGAAATCCCCAACCGGGGAGGCAAAGGGTTGCTGAACCGCTTCTGCTACGCGCGCGGCTCGCTGGACCCGCGAACGCCCGAAGAGTTCGGCGACTCGTGGCTGCTGGACTCCGGCTTCACCCTCGCATGGATCGGCTGGCAGTGGGATGTGCCTGAGGGCGAACCGCGCCTGCTCCGCCTGCACACGCCCACAATCGCCGGCATCGAAGGCGTCGTCCGCGCCGAGTTCCTTCCCCCCGCGAAAACCACCCGCATGCCGCTCGCGGACCGCAACCACATCGCCTACCCGGCTCTCGAGAAACCGGCCACGCTTGCCGTGCGCGACTCGGTCCTCGGCCGCCGCCGCAAGATCCCCGCCTCGCAGTGGCGCTTCGACCCGAGCCGCACCGCCATTGAGATGCCCTCCGGCTTCGAACCCGGCCGCCTCTACGAACTCGTCTATCGCGCTTCAGGTCCGCGCCTTTCCAGCGCCGGTCTGGCCGCCGTCCGCGACACCGTCGCTTTCCTCAAACACCCGCCCGCCGGCGGCGCTTTCCCCGCTCCCGCTCCGCGCATTGAGCGCGCCCTCGCCTTCGGCATCTCGCAAAGCGGCCGCTTTCTCCGCTCCTTCCTCTACACCGGCATGAACGAGGACGAGCCGGCACGCATCGTCTTCGACGGCCTCTGGGCCGATGTCGCCGGCGCCGGACGCGTCTTCCTCAACCACCGCTTCGCCCAGCCCTCGCGCGATGGCTGGGCGTTCTGGAACACGCTCTATCCCACCGACCTGTTCCCCTTCACCGACACGCCCCAGCCCGCGTGGAACGCGCAGGGTGCCGACGGGCTGCTCCTCCGCCTGCGCCCTCAGGCGATCCCGAAAATCTTCCTCACCAACGGGAGCTGGGAATACTGGAACCGCTGCGCCGCGCTCGTCCACACCGACGTCTCCGGCACTGTCGATGCGCCCCTCCACATCAACACCCGCCTCTACGTGCTCTCCGGTTCCCAGCACGGTCCGGGGCGCCTGCCCTCGCAAAACCCGGAGCTGCAATACCCGGCGAACCCGAATGACACCCGCCCGTACTACCGTGCTCTCCTCGCCGCTTTGCACGATTGGGTGAAGGACGGGCGCCGCCCGCCCGAGTCGCGCTTCCCCTCCATCTCGGACGAGCAACTCGTGCCCCGCGACAAAATCCACTGGCCCAGGTCCGCTTCCGCCTCCTTGCCGAAATACCCGAGGCAGGCCTTCGATCTCGATTTCGGAGAAAACTTTGCCACCGCCGGTATCATCACGGTCGAGCCGCCCCGCATCCGCGCCCGCTTTCCCGTCCTGCTGCCGCAAGTCGATTCCGATGGCATCGATCTCGGCGGCATCCGCATGCCCGTCGTCGCCGTCCCTCTCGGTGCGTTCACGGGCTGGAATCTGCGCCACCCGCGCACGGGCGCGCCGCAGCAGATCGGTGGCGCCGCCGGTTCGTTCTTCGCTTTTGATGCATCCGAAATCGCACGGCGCTATCCCAACAAAGAGGAGTACTTGCGCCGCATCGGCGAAGCCGCCGCGGATCTGGTGAAACAACGGTTCCTGCTGGAAGCCGACCGCGGCCGGGTTCTCAACCATGCCGGCGAACTCTGGGACTTCGTGACAAAACGTTAGACTGAAATCATATGGGCGCACCCCCTCAGGCAGAAATGCCGAAGCAGCCAATCGAAGGCGTCAGGAACCTTATCACCATCGGCTCGGGCAAGGGCGGAGTCGGCAAGACCACCGTCGCCGTGAACCTCGCCATCGCCATGTCGCGGCTCGGCCAGAAGGTGGGATTGCTCGACGCCGACGTCTACGGCCCCAACGTGCCGCTGATGATGGGCATCTGCGAAGCGCCCTACGCCATCGGCAGCCGCATCCAGCCGCTCGAACAGCACGGCATCCGGCTTATGTCGATGGGTTTCCTCAACCCGGGCGACAAGCCGCTGATCTGGCGCGGCCCCATGCTGCACAGCGTCATGCAGTCTTTCATCCGCCAGGTCGATTGGGGCGAACTCGACTACCTCCTCGTCGACCTTCCCCCCGGCACCGGCGACGTCGCCCTCAGCCTGATCCAGACCGCCCCCATCACCGGCGCCATCGTCGTCTCCACTCCCTCCGAAGTGGCGCTCGAAGACGGCCGCAAGGCCGTGCTCATGTTCCAGCAGGTGAAAGTCGAACTGCTCGGCATCGTGGAGAACATGAGCTACCTCATCGTTCCTGAAACCGGGCAGAAGGTCGACATCTTCGGCCAAGGCGGCGGACGCCGCACGGCCGAAGTCATGAACGTCCCGTTCCTCGGCGAACTCCCGCTCAACCCGCAGATCCGCGTCGGCGGCGACACCGGGCGCCCCGTGGCGCTGCTCGGCGAATCCGACCCCCACGCTGCGCCCTTTTACGATCTCGCGCGCCGCGTCATCGAGTCGGTGGAGAACCTGGTCCGCAAGGCGCCCACCTTCACCGTGGAGGATTGAAGCCGCCGAAACGCCTCCTCTCGCACAGCCGTCCAGAGGTTCGTATGAAGCGCGCTATATTGGCTCTTGCCGCCTTTCTCGCCGCCGCCCCCATGCACGCCCAGTGGGGCAAGGGCTGGCACCCGCGCCACCACTTTGAAACCGGGCTCGGCTTCGCCGTTCCCGGCAAAGATCTCACCACCTTCTACCAGAGCGCCTTCGCCTGGACCTTCGCTTACGGCTACCGCCCGCTGAAATACTTCCAGATCGATCTCGGCTATCAGGGCGCCTACAATGCCGCGCGCGTGCGCGACTACATCTTCAACCCCTCCGCCGGCTACCTCCGCATCCGCGATTTCCAGACTTATCTCCCCCTGGGCGCGCGCGTTGTCGCGCCCGTCGCAGGCGGGCGGGTCGAATTCTATGGGGGAGGTGGCGGCTCCTACGTCCGCACCGCCGAATCGCTCCGCCAGCCCAGCGATTGGGTGCGCTTCGAATGCCCGGATTGCGTCGCCCGCGACGGCTGGGGCTACTACGCCATGCTCGGCACCGGCATCGCTCTGACCCAATCGCAAGCGGTTCGCCTCACCGCCATCACCCGCGTCTACCGCGCCGAAACCTCCGGCCCCCCCATCGGCGCCAACCCCGCCATCTTCACCCGCGAGCAGTGGGTGAATACCACCTTCGGCATCACCTTCAGCTTCTGACTCCTGCTCGGCTGGAGTTGGGCTTCCTCCCCAGAATCAATTAGATAAGCTCATCCCGTGCCCATGCCGCCCCGGGCTTGGTTGGTTGGCTTCCGAATTGCATACTCATTTGTATGAACACGGCGGCCCCCATCCAGGAATACCGCCCGCGGCTGGTCTTCTGGGAACTCACAACCGGCTGCAATCTCAGGTGCATCCACTGCCGCGCCAGCGCCACCGAGCTGATGAGTCCTGAGGATCTGAACACCTCGGAGTGCCTCCGCATCGTCGATCAGCTTGCGCCATTTGCCCCATTCATCCTCGTTCTGAGCGGGGGCGAGCCGCTCTGGCGCCGCGACGTCTTCGACATTGCCCGCCGCGCCGTCAGTCATGGCATCCGCGTGGCGCTTGCCACCAACGGCACGCTGGTCGACGAAGCCATGGCCGAGCGGATCCTCGATGCCGGCATCGTCCGCGTTTCCATCAGCCTGGACGGCGCCGACGCCGCCACCCACGACTCCTTCCGTGGCCATCCGGGCGCCTTCCAGTCCGCCCTGCGCGGCATCCGCTGCCTTCAGCAGGTGGGTGTTTCCACGCAGATCAACACAACCGTCTCCCGCCACAACGCCGGCCAGTTGCCCGAAATGCTCGAGCTGGCGAAGAAGCTCCGCGTCGACGCCTTCCATCTCTTTTTGCTCGTTCCTGTCGGCTGCGGCCTCACCATCGCCGAAGACCAGTCCGTCGACGGCGCCGAAGCCGAGCGCATCCTGAACTGGTTCTACGACCGCAGCCTCGACTCCGGCATGGAGCTCAAGGCCACGTGCGCTCCCCAGTACTATCGCATCGCCCGCCAGCGCCGCGCCGAAGCCCGCCGCGCCGGACAGGAAGTGCCGGACCGGATGCCGCATCCGAACCACTCCGGCCAGCCCGCCGCGCTTCACCAGATGACCCGCGGCTGCCTCGCAGCCTCCGCCGTCTGCTTCATTTCGCATCTGGGGAAAATCCAGCCTTGCGGGTATCTGCCCCTGGAAGCAGGGGATCTCCGCAAACAGTCTTTTGAAGAAATCTGGAGCCGCTCGCCCTTGTTCGAGGACATGAGGAACCTCGACAACCTTCAGGGCAAGTGCGGCATTTGCGAATTCAAACGCGTTTGCATGGGTTGCCGCGCGAGAGCTTACGGCTTCACCGGCGACTATCACGACGAGGAGCCGTTTTGCGTCTACGAGCCGCGGGCGGCCCACTCGCATTGAGGTTTCAGGAACACGTGCTCATTCTGAGGGGAATGATCCATGCCAGCCACCGCCGAAAGGCAGAAGGCGGCGCGCCCTTGCTGCGGCCGCCACGTATTCGTCGTCTGCACGGGGGAGGAGTGCCGCCGTCAGGGTTCGGAAGAGCTGTTGCACGCTTTGGAGCAGGCGCGCGCGGACTCTGACGCCGACATTCGCGTCGCCGCCGCCCGATGCCTCGGACACTGCGGGCTGGCCCCTGCCGTGATGGAAGACGGCGAGCTGCTCGGGGCGGTCTCCACTCGCCGGCTGCGTGTGGAGATGGCACGTCTCGGGCTCACCTGAGTCGGTAGCGGCCCTGCATCGCCCCGGAATCAGCACGCTGCGGCGTGGAACGGTTACCCCTGCGCCGCCAGGTCCATCTTCTCGATCCGCGGCGCCACCTCCACCCGCATGGGCATCCCGTTCTCGCGAGCCTGTGGCTTGCGCCGGTCCACGCGCGAAGCAGGAACGCTCACCAGCCGCGTCGCTTCCCCATAGGGCGCCGGGTACAGTTCCATCGAGAACGGCTCCTCGCCCTCCTCGTAGCGGCGGAAGTCGCTCTCGCAGACATAGCCGACCCACGCCACCTCTCCACCCGCCAGCTTGTGCACCTCAAATGCGCCAAAGGCGGGCTTGGCAAACAGAGGGACTTCCTCGCTCGAAGCCGATTGCGAAAAACCGTAAACGCCCTCGGGCAGCCGCCGGACGCCGCAACCCTCTTCCTCGGGGCGCACCAGCCGGACCTGAGCCTGGGCGCGAAGAGCCTGCCGCTCGGGCGACAGGGTCACATCCTGATCCTGAGCCATAGCAACCTGCTTTCCTTGCCTGGATTTAGGGGGTTCAACCCCAGTATCCAACGCTCGCCCGCCGGCAGGCAAGATTGCCTTGCAGCTTGTGGAAATGCCGCGCCGACCGGGGTGGACCCCCCGAGGGGCTGGTTCAGACGATATAAATGCGGTTGACGGCCTGCTGCACGGTGCGCAGCAGGGGCGGCAGGTAGCCGAGCGAGGGCACAACGGCCGGTGCGGCCAGCGCCCCGTCTTCTTCCCGCGCCAACGCGTCCATGGTGGCGACCTCGAAACGGTCGCTGTTTTCGGCCAGATAATCGAGCAGGCTGGTGAAGCGTCCCATCACGACACGATCCGGCTTCATTTCCCTGTATTGGACGTCTCTGGCTTTGACGCAGGCGAAGCTGTGGTGGACGATCACTACATGGCGGGCGCCGGAGGTATGCAATTGGTCCAGCGCCGCTCGCATCTCCGCCGCGGACAGGGCGCAGATTTCCAGGGGTATCAGCCCGCCTGGCTTGCCAGGCAAAGGCAGTTGTTGCCGCACGACCGTGACCGGCACCTCCAGAATCCCGTTGAGCAGAACCGGCCGATTTGCCGGCAACGCCTCGTTCGGGAACGAGCCTGCGCTCCGGTATACAGGGTTGTAGCTGGTGTCGATGCGAAAGCCCAACTGGGCCAGGATCGACAAGGTGCGCTCGTCGGCCTGGTAGCTGCCGGCACGGAAGGCGAGGGGCTGGAGGCCGGTCAGGTAACGGAAAATCTCGGCGGCGAGGCCGAGAATTTCCGCCTGCTTTTCAGTTGGGAAGGAGCTCAGCGCATCGGGCCGGGCGGGAGGGGCGTAGTCGGCCTGGTTCGCATCGGCCCACAGCTTCTCGGCGTAATGGTAGAAATTCGGGTGCACGTGGAGCTGGACATCCTGGCCGTGTTCGAGCAGGAATTCCAGATACGAACGGGTGTCGTCCTCGCCCAGCACCAGCGAGGACAGCACTTCGCAGAAGAACGTGGCCCGCAGACCCCGCAGCCTGAGTTGCTCGCATTGCCAGCCGATGCCGTAGTCCCGGCCCTGGATGCGGCAGAAGACGCGCCTCTCGGCGGGCACCGGCCGCAAGGCGGGGTTGTGCCATGCGCCTCCCATGCTGGACTCGGTGTCGATGGTCAATACAACCCGACTTTTTTCTCTTGCCATGTCCTGTGGTGTGGAGACCCGTCGCCGGGGTCATTCCGAGAATAGGCTGCCGGACGGTCCAGGGGTAGAGCCGCGCGTACTATTACTTCCCCAGGCTGGTACCAGGACCATGCCGTGGCTTTTCCGAGGCGCCGGAAGCTGGCGCCGTTGCGGCCTCTAGCGGGTGAGCGTGGCTTCGCAGATACTCACGGATCGAACCGGCTCAAACAGACCCGCCATCGTTCTGCCCGGAAGGCAGCGTGCATGACGTAGCTTGGGACAACGCTGAGCCTGCCCGTGCTGTCGGAGCAATCATTCCGGAGAAATCCGAATGCCGGACCCGGCCGGAAAAGACTTCAAGCTGAACGCCTGGGAATCATATGTCGTGTTTGTCAGGGCAGCGGCGCACCCAGGAGGCGGCTGAACCGCCGGATTGGACGTTGCGCGGAGCGGCTGATGCGCCGTGTTCGCCTGACTGCCGAAGCAGGTTCCTTCGGCGCGCCTGCGAGACCAAACGAGGGCAGGTTGCTTCCTGCAAAACGATGGGTCTATAGTGAATCATACAATCCATTCCGCGAGCGCTGATGGAGGGGGGTGCGCGCGGCGATCTCGGTCGCCTTGTCAAGCCTTGGTGCCGGCCACTCCGCGTCATGCCAAGAGTGTTACGAATCCGGGAAATTTTGCGCGCCCGGGGGGTGAAGGGCCTGCTTCGCTTCGGCTTCCAGCGCCTGGTGTTCCGGCGTTGGAACTCGATCGTCCTTCAGGACAAGATCGGCATCTCGCGCCAACCCTCTGTCTACCCTGAGCCTTTCCGGTTCCGGATTTGGCTCAAGCACGAGCAAATGCCTGTTGAAATGAGGACACTTGTCCGAAACAGCTCGGGCGGCGAGTTCCTGGCAGAACTGGACCGCCGGGACGGCGTTTGGCTCATCGAGGCGGGAGAGAACCGGTTGGCCGGCTGGGGCGGCCTTTATTTCGGATCGCGGCAAGTGCGTGTGCTCTCTCTGCCTCAGGATGCCGTGCTGCTTGGAGGTGGCTTCATACTGCCCGCCTTTAGGCGGAGAGGCTTGCATCGGCAGGCCGTCAATGATGCAGCACTCTGCCTTGCAAGGAATGGTTTCCGCCACGTTTTTTCCGAAGTCCATCCCGACAACCTCGCCTCGCTCCGCGGCCTCGAGGCGGCCGGATTTGAAAGAGTCAAACAGGTCT
>Ga0209018_1000427_pt1 | contig 39456 bp, 37 predicted proteins | sample YNPBryBLVA2012_FD_185814 | JGI IMG/M metagenome (GOLD analysis project Ga0209018, IMG submission 185814) | Anoxygenic and chlorotrophic microbial mat microbial communities from Yellowstone National Park, USA - YNP Bryant BLVA 2012 (SPAdes)... ...
GCTGGCTGGGGCGGAGATACCCCGGGCCAGCACCCTCAGCGGGGAAAAGCTCGCTACGCCACCACCCGGCGCAACAGCAGCACGCCGGCGGTGCCCAGGAACTCCAGCAAGGCCAGCAAGCCCCAACCAACATCACGGGCTGTGGACGGTGCCGGGCTGCGGCGCGCCGGCAACCCTACCCCCTCCGCCGGTGCCCCGCACCCCTTGGAAATCGCCCCCAGGGCGATTCCCACACCGTCCACAGCCCCTACTACCAACAAACTCAAACACCCCAACGCTCTCACGGAGATTTTCTCATGAGGCAACCACCCTCATTTCGCGCAGCATCTCTCGTGAGGCAACACGGGGGTGCCGATGGCGGCGACGATGGCCGTGGCCGCCCGGAGCGCGGCGAGCCCCGCTTCGCCGGTGACGAAAGGCGTGCTCTCGCCGCGGATGCGCCGGGCGAAGGCCCAGTGCTCCTGAGCCAGGGGCTCGGCCTTGTCCACGGTCACCGGCACCGGCACGATGGCCGGCTCCGGTTCCCCCCGGGCGAGGCGCACCGCGTGCACGCTCTGCTCCCCGTAGTCCACCGAGTAATAGGCGTCGGTGGCGAAGATCCGCAGCTTGCGGATGCGTTCGGAGGAAACCCGGCTAGCGGTGAGGTTGGCCACGCAGCCGTTGGTAAACGCCAGGCGCACGTTGGCCAGGTCCACCCGGGGGGAAAGCACCGGCACGCCCACGGCGCGGATTTCCGCGATCGGCGCGCCGGCGTTGAGGGCCTGGACGATGTGCAGGTCATGGATCATCAGGTCCAGCACCACGTCCACGTCCAGGGAGCGGCGGGTGAACGGGGAAAGGCGCTGGGTTTCCAGGTACCTGGGCTGGGGCTCTTGGGCGAGCACCGCTTGCACCGCGGGGTTGAAGAACTCCACATGCCCCACCCCGAACACCACCCGCTTTGTCTCAGCCAGGGCCACCAGCGCTTCCCCTTCCTCCACGCTGGCCGCCAGGGGCTTTTCCACCAGCACGTGCTTGCCTGCGGCGAGGAACGCCTCGGCCACCTCCCGGTGGGTCACCGTGGGCGTGGCCACGATGGCGGCCTGGCAGCGCTCCACCGCCGCTTCCAGGGACGGCAACGCCGGGACCCGGTACTCGGCGGCAAGCGCCGCGAGCCGCTCCCGGTGGGTGTCGAAAGCTCCCACGCAGCGCCAGCAGGAAAGCGTAGCCGCAAGGCGCAGGTGATGCCGGCCCAAGTGGCCCACCCCCACCACCGCAACGGCGATCGGTTCCTCCATGGCCGCATGGTGGCAAAGGAGGCGGCGCTTGCGCAAGGGGTATCCTTGCGGCGGAGGGTTGGATGACCGATTCCCACGCGCACCTGGCGTCGTTCGACGAGGCCACGCGCCGCGAGCTTCTCCGCGAGGCTCGGGAGGAGGGGGTGCAGCGGGTGCTGGTCCCTGCCACCGGCAAGGAGGACCTGGAGGTGGTGGCGGGGCTGCCGGAGGAGCTGGGGGATGGGGTGGTGGTGGCGCTGGGGTTCCACCCGCACCAGGCCAGCGAGCTGGACACCGGCTGGAAGGCGCGGCTGGAAAAGCTCCTGGCCCGGCCCGGGGTGGTGGCGGTGGGGGAGATCGGCCTGGATTACCACTACCTCAACTCCCCCGCCGAGGACCAGCTCCGGGCTTTGGCCTGGCAGCTGGACCTGGCCCGGGAGGCGGGGCTGCCGGTGGTGCTGCACCACCGGGAGGCCTGGGAGGACTTCCTTGCGGTGCTGGGGCCTAGGAAGCCGCTTTCCGGGGTGGCCCACTCGTTCACCGAAGGGGCGGAGGGGGTGGAGGCGATGCACGAGCTGGGGCTTTTCGTGGGCATTTCCGGGGTGGTGACGTTCCCCAAAGCGGCCAACGTCCACGCCGCAGCTCGGGCGGCGCAGCTTTCCATGCTTTTGGTGGAAACCGATGCCCCCTACCTGGCACCGGTGCCGCACCGGGGAAAGCCGAACCGCCCGGCCTGGGTGCGGCTGGTGGCGGAAAAAGTGGCGGCGCTCCGGGAAGTCCCCCTGGATGAGCTGGAACGCGCCACCGACGGCAACTTCACCGCGCTTTTCGCCGCTCCCCGCCAGGGGTAGGGCCCGGGTCGGGGCTTTCGGTTAGGGGACCCAGAGGGGGATCGTGGTGGGGTCGGTGGAAACCCCGTCCACCACCGAAGCGATGCCGATCACCTTGCCCCCGGGGGTGAGCACGCGCACCTTGGCGTAAGCCCCCGCTACCCCCTCCGCGAGCGCCTTGGAAACCTGGGTGCGCCGCTGCGGGGGGATGTCCATGGTGAGCGTGTTCACCGCGCTGCCGTTGTTGGCAAAGAAGTCCACCTGCACCTGCACCGTCTCGCTGCCCAGGTTCACGAACTCCACGTTGGTGCGGAACGGCGGGTCGGAGCGCAGGTTGGTGAAGTAGCCCACCTGCCCCGCGGTGAACGCCTTGCTCACCTCCACCCCCTCGATGAACTGCCCCATGCTCCCCCAGGCCAACGACCCGTCCCCCTGCTTCACCTGCACCTGGGAGTAGGTGCGGGCCAGCACCCGCAGCGGCTGGTTGGACTCCACGAGGATCGCCCCCACCGCTTGGGAGGAAACCCCGAACGCCCGGGCCAGCACGTCGTTCCAGCTGGCTTGGGCCTTGGCTGCCAGGGAAAACTCCACCGGCTGGGGGTTAGCGTTGGAGGAGAGGAACGTGAGCTTCACCTGGGCTGGGGTATCGCCGGGGTTGAAGATCGCCGCGGAGGAGTACCAGTACGCCGGCGGGAACCCCGGCCAGCGGGCGATCCCCGTGAGGTAGTAGCGGTAGGCTGCCGTGGGCCCTTGCTGCAGCGCTTGGAGCGCCTGGAGCGCGTCCACCCGGTTGCGGGTGATGTTGTTCCGCGGGTCGGTGATCGGCTTGCCGGTGCTGCGCAGGGCGGTGAAAAGCGCTTCCGCACTGCGGCTGGGCACCGCCTGGGAGAGCAGCGCCGCCACCCCAGCCACGTACGGCGCCGATGCCGAGGTGCCGTGAAACCCTTCCACCCCGCCACCTTTGCGGGCCGCCATGGTTTCGCTCCCCGGGGCCCAGACGTCCAGCTTTTCCCCGGAGTCGCTGTAGCAGGCCACCTGATCCGCTTGGGTGAACAGGTCTATGCAGCCGGTGGCCCCGGTGCACTGCCCTTCGCCGAAACCCACCGGGCCGATGTCCGCGTCGTACACCGCCCCCACCGCCAGGGCGTTGGAAAGGCAGGCAGGCCAGGCCACGCCGTTGGTGCAGCCGCCGTTGCCGGCGGCCACCACCACCAGCACCCCCGCTTGCCGCAAGCTCTCGAAGGCGTTGAAGGTGGCGCTGTCCAGCTCGTCGCAGGTCCCTTGCCCCGGGGGCCAGTTTGTATCGTCGTAGCCCCCCAGGGACATGTTCAGCACCTTGATGTTGTACGGGTTTCCCGCCTGGATGGAGGCCAGCACCTTGTCAATGCCGGTGAGAATCTGCTGCGAGTTTCCCGAGCCTTCATTGTTGAGGACCTTCACCGCCACCACCCGGCCGGCCCTGGCTACCCCCAGGGTTTTCCCCGCGGCGATGCTGGCCACCGCGGTGCCGTGCCCCTCGTCGTCCAGGGGATCCGCGTCGTTGTTCACCGCATCCCACAGCTTCACGGTCTTGGCGGAAGCGTCGGTGCCCCCGGGGGAAAGCTCGGGGTGGTTGTAGTCTGCCCCGGTGTCCAGCACCGCGATGCCGATGTTTTCACCGGTCCAGCCCAAAGCCCGCACCTCGGGCACGTGCATCAGCTGCTCCCCCTCCGCATCGAACGCCCGCACCCGCCAGTTCAGGGTCACCTGGGCCACGCTGGGAAGCTCCGCCAGGTACGGCAAGGCGGCGGCGGGGATGCGGCACGCCACCGCTGGGATGTACCGGTAGCGGGCCAGCACGCTGCCACCGAAGGCGGTGACCTGCTGGGCCACCGCGTCGGCGGTTTCACCGATCGCGGCAAGCCGCTTCGGGGCGAAGACCTCTGGTTCGGCCTCGGGGGGCAGGTGCAAGGCGAGGATCACCTCCAGCTCCCCTTGGGGGTTCTGGCTCGCCTTCTGCCACACCGCAGGGGCGACCTTTTCGAAAAACCCGGCCGGCTGGGCCCCCGCAGCCACCGCCAGGGCCAGGAACCACGCAACGGTGAGTTTTCGCCAGCGCATGGGACTGTTCTCCCCGAAACGAATCTTAGCGTACCCCCCGGAGCTTGACGCAAGCCCCAGGGCTGGTATCGTAGGCGGGTCATGGTGCCGCTGGGGGTTTTGCGCGGCGAAGGGCCACTGGGGGTGGGGGATGAGGGCGGAAGTAGCTTCCCCCAGGGAGGAGTTTTTCTACCTCTCCCAGTGCCTGGACCAGCCGGTGCTTTCCCCGGAGGGGGAAAAGCTGGGGCGCCTGTACGAGCTGGGTTGCGCCGCGGGTGAGCTTTTCCCCCGGGTGGTGACCTACTACATCCGCCCCACGATCTTCGCGAGCGTGCTCCTGGCTGCACCTGCCCCGGCCTTCGTGGCGATCCCCGCCACCCCGCTACGGCTCTGTCGGGCCCCGGAGGAGCTGAAGCCCAGCCGTCGGCGCCTTCCGGAGGAAATCCTCCTGCGCCGGGAGATCCTCGACAAGCAAATCGTGGATACCGACGGGGCCAGGGTGGTGCGGGTGAACGACGTGCACCTGCTGCGGGCAGGGGCGGAGGTGCGGGCGGTGCACGTGGACATCGGCACTCGGGGGATCCTCCGGCGCTTGGGGTGGGAGCGGCTGTTCCTCGCCCTGGGGGGGGACGGCAAGTGGCTCCCGGAGCGACTGCTTTCCTGGCGGTACGTGGTGCCGCTGCGCTGCGGCTCCCTCACCCAGGACCTGCGCCTCAACGTGACCCAGCGGCAGCTTGCCGAGCTGCACCCCGCGGAGCTGGCGGAGATCCTCGAGGAGCTGGACCGCTTCGAGGGCCCAGCGGTGCTGGAAGCCTTGGAGGTGCCCCGGGCGGCCCAGGCGCTGGCGGAGCTGTCGCCGCCGGTGCAGCGGCTGCTGCTGCAAGCGCTGGACGTGAAGCGAGCCGCGGCGCTTTTGGCAGCCATGGCCCCGGACGAAGCCGCGGACCTGTTGGAGGAGCTGCCGGAGGAGCTGCGGGAGCGGCTGGTGGCTTCGCCCCCCGCCGAGGAGGCGGCCCAGGTGGAGCAGCTGCTCGCCCAGGAACCTGATAGCGCTGGCTCGGTGATGAACCCGGAAGCGCTCACGGTGGCCCCAGGGACCTCGGTGGCGGCAATCCTCGAAAAGCTGCGCCGGGGGCCCGAGGAGCTGGCGCGGAGCTACGCGGTGATGGTGGCCGATCCCTCGGGGGTGCTCCGGGGGGTGGTGGAGCTCCCGGCGTTGCTCCGGGCCCAGCCGGAGCAAGCGGTGGAAGAGGTCATGGACCGGTACCCGGTGGCGGTGCGCCCCGAGGATCCCATGGCCGACGTGGCGGAGCTCTTCGACCGCTTCAACCTGCTGGCGATGCCGGTGGTGGATGCCGCCAGGCACCTTTCGGGGGTGATCACCGTGGACGACGTGGTGGCTTGGTTGCGGCAAGGCCAGGAGAAGGAGGGGCGGCTCACGTGAGCGATTGGATCGCGGCCCGTTGGCGTCGCCTGGTGGTGCTGGCTGCCCTGGTGGGGCCGGGGATCATCACCGCCAACGTGGACAACGACGCTGGCGGCATCACCACCTACTCCTTGGCCGGGGCGCATTTTGGCCACCGGCTCCTGTGGACCGTGGTGCCGGTGGCGCTGTGCCTTTACGTGGTGCAGGAGATGGCCTCCCGCCTGGGGGTGGTCACCGGCAAGGGGCTGGCGGACCTGATCCGCGAGGAGTTCGGGGTCAAGGCCACCGTGTACCTCATGCTGGCGGTGCTGGTCACCAACCTGGGCAACACCATGGCGGAGTTCGCGGGTCTCGCGGCGGCGTTGGAGATCGTCCACGTTCCCCGGTGGGTTTCGGTGCCCTTGGGGGCGGTGTTCGTGTGGTGGCTGGTGACCTGGGGCACCTATCGGGTGGTGGAAAAGGCGTTCCTCGTGGCCTCGGGGTTTTACGTCACCTACGTGCTTTCGGGGATCATGGCCAAGCCGGACTGGGGGGAGGTGCTCCGGGCCACCGTGACCCCGCAAATTTCCTGGAACCTCCCCTACGTGCTGATGATGGTGGGGATCGTGGGGACCACCATCGCCCCCTGGATGCAGTTCTACCAACAAGCTGCGGTGGTGGAGAAGGGGGTTTCCAGCGGCAACCTGCGGGAGGCGCGCCTGGATGTGTTCATCGGCGCGGTGATGGCGGTGGTGGTGGTTTGGTTCATCGTGGTGGCTTGCGGCGCCACGCTTTTCCGGGCGGGGATTCCCATCCAGGATGCCAAGGACGCGGCGCTGGCCCTGGAGCCGCTGGCCGGAAAGTACGCGGCGCTGCTGTTCGGTTTCGGCTTGTTCAACGCCTCGCTGTTTGCGGCGGCGATCCTGCCGCTTTCCACTGCCTACTCGGTATGCGAGGGGATCGGCTGGGAGCGGGGCATTGACAAGAAGCTCAAGGAAGCCCCGGAGTTCTACACGCTGTACACGCTGATGATCGTGCTGGGGGCGGGGAGCATCCTGGTGCCCGGCATGCCGCTTTTGAAGGTGCTGTACCTCTCCCAGGTGGCCAACGGGGTTTTGCTGCCGGCGGTGCTGGTGTTCATGCTGGTGCTAGCCAACCGCCGGGAGCTGATGGGGGAGGCGGTGAACTCCCGGGCGTTCAACCTGGCGGCCTGGGGGCTGGCCGTGGCGCTGATCCTCATGACGCTGTTCCTCACCGTAGCCACGCTCCTGGGCTTGGCCTAGGGTATCGTTGCCGGCCAGGGAGGGTTGGGCATGGATTTGGGGCTTTCTGGGGTATCGGTGCTGGTGGGTGGCGCTTCCCGGGGTCTGGGGTTCGCCTGCGCCAAGCTCTTCGTGGAAGAGGGGGCCCGGGTGGCCATGGTTTCCCGGGGCGGGAAGCAGCTTCTCGCGGCAGCGGAAAGCCTGGCCAAGCTGGGCCGGGGAGAGGTGCTTCCCGTTGCCGCGGACCTGGCCCAGGAAGGGGGCGCTCGCCGGGCTTACGAGGAGGCAGCCTCCCGCTTCGGGCCGCCTCTGGTGGTGGTGGCCAACGGCGGGGGTCCCCCTGCCATGCCCGCCCGGGAGGCGGACCCCGCGGCGTTCGCCAAGGCCCACGAGCTGCTGCTGCGCCCGGTGGTGGAGCTGGTGCAAGCGGCGCTTCCGGCCATGCGCGAGGCGCGGTGGGGAAGGGTCATCGCCATCGCTTCGGTGGCGGCCCGCCAGCCGGAGGCGAGCTTGGTGCTTTCCTCCTCGTTGCGGGCAGCGGTGCTGGGGTACCTGAAGACCTTGGCCCGGGAAGAGGGTTCCTCCGGGGTGACGTTCAACGCGGTTTGCCCGGGGTACACCGCCACCGAGCGCCTGGCGGAGCTGGCCCAGGCAGCGGCGGTGCGCCGCGGGGTGAGCGTGGAGGAGGTGTACCGCGGCTGGGCCGCAGCCACCCCCGTGGGCAGGTTGGGCCGCCCTGAAGAGGTAGCAGCGGCGGTGCTGTTCCTGGCTTCCCGCCAGGCGGCGTTCGTGAACGGGGTGGCGCTTCCCGTGGAAGGGGGCTACTGCCTCGGCTTGCTCTAGAGCTGCTTCGGCGTGCTCTAGAATCTCCCCGGGAGGCTGGCATGGCAGGCAAACCGGGCAGCCGGCTGTTTTTGGGGTTGGTGCTTTTGGCGGTGGGCGGCGCGTTGCTTTTGGCGCGCATGCACGTGGTGGACTACGGCCCCGCGTTCCTCATGGCGTTCGGGGTGGCTTTGAGCCTTTTCGGCGTTTTCTCCCGTCGCCTTTCGCCGCTGGTGCCGGGGTGCATCCTGCTGGGTCTGGGGGCGGGGATGTACCTGGGGGACCGGGGCGTGGAAGGGGTGGGGGTGGTGAACTGGAACGTGCTGGGGCTGGGAGCGGGGTTCTTGCTGCTGTTTGTCCTGGCCCTGGTGCTGGGCTTGGGTTCCCAGTGGTGGGCGCTGGTGGTGGGAGCGGTGCTGGTGGCGGTGGGGGGGTTGCCGGGGCTCAAGGGGGTTTTGGATCCGCAAATCGTGGTGGCGGTGCGCACCTACTGGCCCGCGGCGTTGGTGGTGCTGGGGCTTTACCTGGTGGTGCGCGAGCTCGTGGCATGAGCTCGTGCTAACATAGCGCGATGCGGAACACTCGCTTCGGCTTGCTCGGCTTGCTCTTGGGGTTCGCAGCGGTTGCTGCGGAAGTCCCCAGGGTGGACTTTCCCGACATCGAGCTTTACGACCTCAAGGGCACCCCGGCGCGGCTTTCGGATTTCCGCGGGACTGTGGTGGTGCTGAACTTCTGGGCCACCTGGTGCGGGCCTTGCCGCATGGAGCTGCCGGAGCTGCAGAAGCTTTACAACGATCTGGGAGCGAAGGGGCTGGTGGTGCTGGCGGTGAACGTGGACGACTACCGCCAGGCGGTGCCGCCGTTCATCGAGCGCATGAAGCTTTCCCTGCCGGTGTACTTCGTGGACCGGCAAACCGAGGCCAACCTGGGGGTGGGGACCATCCCCTTCACGGTGATCCTCGACAAGGAAGGGAAGGCGGTGCGCGCCTATCCAGGGTTTTCCCGGGAGGGGATGCGGGACTTGCGAGAGCTGGCCACCCAGCTGCTCGCCGAAAAGCGTGGCCGGGGAGGGAAGTCATGAGGAAACTGGTGTTGGTGTTGGCTGTTTTGGCGCTTCCGGTGGCGAGCTTCGCCCAGCAGGAGGGTAGCGTGGAGCTCACCCCCACGGTGGGTTTCTGGCTCGGGGACACCATCGCCCGGGGGGTCACCCCCACGTTCAACTTCGACGTGACCGTGGACGACGCCCCTGCCTTCGGGCTGCGCCTCGGCTACCGCTTCGCCCCGAACTGGGCGGTGGACTTCGCGCTGTTCCGGGAAAACGCCGACCTGGTCACCGGGCGGCGGGAGCTTTTCGGGGGGCGTTCGAAGATCGGGGAGATCGATCTCACCACCGCCGAGGTGGGGATCGAGGGGAGCATCGGCCACCGGCGGGTGGTGCCGTTTTTGGCTGGCGGCATCGGCGCCATGCACCTGGACCCGAACTTCGGCAACGCGTCCGCTGACACCCGGTTCGTGGCGAACTTCGGCGGGGGGTTCAAGGTGTTCTTCACCCCTGAGCTCGCCTTGCGCTTCGACTGGCGGGGGCACTCGGTGCACGTGGGCTCCAATACCGATCGCTGCGACTGGTGGGACCGATGCGACGAAAGCGACGAGTGGATCACCTTCACCGAGGTGGCCCTGGGGCTTTCCTTCGTGTTCTAGCGTTGGCCGCCTGGGGGGCGGCGCTGGGGCAAGCCCCGCTGGCTTGGGGCCAGGGGGTCGAGCGCTTCCGGGAGCAAACCGAGGTCACCACGATCCTCGTGCCCGTCACCGTGCGGGACGCCAAGGGGAGGGTGGTGGCGCACCTGGAGAAGGAGGCGTTCCGCCTTTTCGTGGACGGCATGGAGTTCCCCATTACCTCCTTTTGGCGGGAAGGGGGGCTGCCGATTGCCTACGTGTTCGTGGTGGACACCTCGGGCTCGATGCACGGCCGGCGGCTGGCCAAGGTGCGGGAGGCCATCGGCGAGTTCCTGGCGGGGCTCAAAAACGACGACCAGGTGAGCCTCATCACCTTCGGCGCCGGTGAGGTGCACCGCAAGCTCCGCTTGGGGGCCGACCCCGCGGCGCTGCCGCCGCTTTTGGAGCGGCTTTCCGGTTACGGCACCACCGCGCTTTACGACCTGCTCACGGTGGCGCCGCGGTTTTTCGAGGGGGCCAAGGCCATGCGCCGCGCGGCGTTGCTGTTTACCGACGGGGTGGATACCGCCTCGCAGCTTTCCCCGGAAGGGGCGCTTTCCGTGCTGGAGGACCTCCAGGACCCGCTGTACGTCTTCGGCATCGAGCCGCCCCCTGGGGAGGCGCTGCCCGGTATGAGCTACGAGGACGTGCTGGCCCGCTTCGCTCGGGCGACCGGGGGGCGCTACCTGCGGGTGGAAAAGCTCGAGACGCTGCGGGAGGCCGCGCGCGAGCTGCGGCGGGAGCTGGGACAGCGGTACATCATCGCCTTCACCCCTTCCGGGGTGGGGCAGGTGAAGTGGCGCAAGATCGCGGTGAAGGTGAAAGGCCCTTACACGGTGGTAGCCAGGGAAGGGTACCGGGGTACGCTGCCTTGACCCGCTTGACAAGCGCCGCGGGTTCGTGTGTTATACTCACCGCGATTGTGGGAGCGAGGGTCGTGACAAACTCGGCAACGAGCCTGAAAAAAGGAGGGGCGAACATGAAGAAAGGGTTTGTGGTGCTGGTCGTGGTGGCTGGCGTGGCTTTGTTCGCGACGGGCTGCGCCACCAAGTCGTACGTCCAGGAGCAGGTGGCCCAGGCGCAGAAAGTCACCGAGGCGAAGATCTCCGAGGTGCAGAAGCAAGTGGAAGCCACCCAGATGGACGTGGCCAACCTCAAGAAGTCGGACGCGGAGCAGAACGCCAAGATTGCCCAGCTCAGCGATACCGCCAAGGAAGCGCTGGCCCGCGCCGAGGAGGCTGGCAAGCTGGCCAAGGGGAAGTTCCTCTTCGAGGTGACGCTTTCCGACGACATCGTGCACTTCGGCTTCAACAAGAGCGAGCTTTCCGCCGAGGCCAAGGCAGCGCTGGACGCCTTTGCCCAGAAGGTGAAGGCGGAGAACAAGAACGTTTACATCGAGGTCCAGGGGCACACCGATGCCATCGGCTCCGAGAAGTACAACCTGGAGCTGGGTCAGGCCCGGGCCGATGCGGTGGTGCGTTACCTCAACATGCAGCACGGGATCCCCTTGCACCGCATGAACGCGATCTCCTACGGCGAGTACAAGCCGGTGGCGGACAACAAGACCGCCGAGGGGCGCGCCAAGAACCGCCGGGTGACCCTGGTGGTTCTCGAGTGAGCTTGCCCCGCATGGGAACGAAAGCCCCGGTGCGCCGGGGCTTTTTTGTTGCCCCCGGAGGGCAGCACGGCGCGCCGGTTTGCGTTACAATGGGGGCGAGGTTCGGGAGGTGCACGATGCGCAAGCTTTCCTTGATCGCCCCGCTGCTGGTGGTGGGTTCGGCCTGGGGTGCGGTGGTGATCCTCAAGGGCGGCAAGAAGCTGGAGGTAGTTTCCTTCGAGCAGAAGGGGAACTACCTGGTGGTGGTGCAAGCTAACGGCAAACCGTTGAGCTACCCCTTGGCCGCGGTGGACCTGGACGCCACCAAGAAGGCCAACGCCCAGCCCGAGGCACCGCCGGAAGCCAAGCCCTCCGAGGCTCCCAAGAGCCCGTTCGCGGCGGCGGTGGCCAAGCCGGGCAAGCCGGCGGCGGTGGTGACCGATGCGGACGTGCAGAAGGTGGCCCCCGTGGGGGAAGCGTCGGAGGAAGGCAAGCAGCAAACGCCAGCCGAGCCCACCGGGGGGAACGGGGTGGTGGTAGTGGGTTGGAGCGGCCGGGAAGCCGGGGAGGGGAAGTGGGAAGTGGTGGCGAACCTGGTGAACCAAGCCAAGGAGCCGGTGCAGAACGTGGCGGTGAGCGTGCGGGCCATGGGGGAAGGGGGGGCGGAGCTGGGTACGGGCTCGGCCAGCTACCCGGGGACCGTGCAGCCGGGGCAGCAGTTCACGGTGCCGGTGACCATCGCGTCGCCGCTGCCGCCTAAGCAGGTGATCTTTTCCCTCAACTGGCAGCAGCTCAAGCCGGTGCCGGAAACGCCTCCGCCGGCGCCCAAAGCGACGCCGGTCCCCCAGCAGCCGAGCGCTGCCGGCGGCAGCTGAGAGCCGCTAGCTTTCTCTTTCTGCGCGGCGGGCGTCCCAGAGCATGTAAGCGCAAAGCCCGCAGTAGGCCAAAAGGCCGAGCACCTCGGCGGTGTGCTCGGGGGAAGCGCCCACCAAGTTCGCGAGCCCCTGGGGGAGCACCGCCAGGGCACCGATCCCGGTCCAGGCCCCGGTCCACACGTTGACGATCTTCAGCCCCGCAGCCACCACCCCCAGCAACGCCCCACCGGCGATGAACCCCGAGGCGATGAGCGTACCGCGGGTGGCTCGGGCTTGGGCCAGCGCCTCATCGCTGCCCGCGGATTTCTTCACCCAGTGGGCGATGAGCCCACCCACCACCAGCGGCACGTTGAGCTCCAAGGGGATGTACATGCCCAGGGCGAAGGCCAGGGAGGGCACGCCGATCATTTGCATCGTCAGCGCCACCAGCACCCCCACCCCGTAGAGCAGCCAGGGCACCTCCTCCTGGGACATGAGGGTCTTGATCACCGCCGCCATGGCGTTGGCCTGGGGCGCGGCGAACACCTTTTCCGCCGGGTGCTCCGGGGAGGGCACGAACCCGTAAGCTTGGTTCAGCAGGAGGATCACCGCCCCCACCGTGGCGGCGGCGAAGATCGTGCCGAGGAACTTGGCCTTCTGTTGCACCGCGGGGGTGGCGCCGATCCAGTAGCCGATCTTCAAGTCGGTGATGAGCCCCCCGGCCATGGAGAGCGCGGTGCAAACCACCCCACCGATGAGCAGCGCGGCCAGCATCCCCGAAGGCCCGGAAAGCCCAGCCTTCACCAGCAGCACCGAGGTGAGGATGAGGGTCATGAGCGTCATGCCGGAAACCGGGTTGGTGCCCACGGTGGCGATGGCCCGGGCCGCCACGGTGGTGAAGAGGAAGGAAATCAGCAGCACGATCCCCAGCGCCACCAGGGAAAGCGTGGTGGCGCGACTCTCTCCGGAAAGCACGAAAAACCGGAAAAACACCAAGAGCGCCACGGCCACCAGGGCGAGGCCCAGGAGCACCCAGCTCATGGGGATGTCCCGGTCGGTGCGCTCGCTGCCCTGGCTGCGCTTGCGGCCGGCAAGCTCCGCGAACCCCATGGAAAACGCCTTCACCACCACCCGCCAGGAGCGGAGGATCCCCATGATCCCCGCGGCGGCGATGGCTCCGATGCCGATGTGCCGCACGTAGTTGCGGAAGATGGCCTCGGCGCTCATGGCAGCGATCAGCGTGCCGTCGGTGACCGGGGGCAGCGTCACCGTGAGGTGGGAGCCCACGTAGCCCACCAGGGGGACCAGCAGGAACCAGGAGAGGAACGAGCCCGCGCAAATGATCAGCGCGTACTTGAGGCCGATGATGTATCCCAGGCCGAGGATCGAGGCCAGCACGTTGAAGCGGAACACCAGCTTGGCCTTGTCCGCCAGCCCCGCCAGGAACGGGACGGCCCGGGAGGTGAACACCTCCGCCCACCCCTCCAGGTGGATGATCACGAAATCGAAAAGCCCGCCCACCGCTGCGGCCACCGCTAGCACCTTGGCTTGCTTGCCCCCGGCTTCTCCCGCCACCAGCACCTCGGTGGTGGCGGTGGCTTCGGGGAACGGGAACTCCCCGTGCATCTCCTTCACGAAGTAGCGGCGGAACGGGACCAGGAACAGGATCCCCAGCGCCCCTCCCAAAAGCGCCACCACGAACAGCTTGAAGAGATCAGCGGGCAACCCGAGGATGAACAGCGCCGGCAGCGTGAAGATCGAGCCCGCCACCACCAGCCCGGAAGCCGCGCCGATGGACTGGACGATGACGTTTTCCAGGATCGTGGAGCGCCGGGGGAACAGGAACCCCACCCCCACGCCGATGATGGCGATGGGGATCGCCGCCTCGAAGACTTGCCCCGCCTTCAGCCCGAGGAACGCGGCCGCGGCGGAAAACAGCACCGCCATGAGGATGCCCAGGGTCACCGATCGGGGTGTGAACTCCGGCATCTTGGCCGAGGCAGGGACCAGAGGCTCGTAAGTTTCGGAAGGCTTCAAGGGACGGTAGGCGTTTTCCGGAAGGCTCTTCTTGCTGGTTTCCACGGGGCTCCTCCTTTCCGGAGGGCAAGCTTAGCCCGCCGCAGCCAGCAGCACAAGGGCGCGACGCTTGTCCCGGGGTGTCAGCTCGAAATGTGCAGATTGACACGTTTTCTCATGTCGTTTTGCACGAAAAGCCCTTGACAGCCGCGCCATGACATGCGAGAATCCCTCGTCTGCCACAGAAAGGAGGCACGGATGGACAAAAAGGAGATCCTCGAGCGTTGCCAGGCGGAGGGGGTGCATTTCCTCCGGCTGGTGTTCACCGACATTGACGGCATCATCAAGAACGTGGAGGTCCCGGAAAGCCAGTTCCAGAAAGCGCTGGATGGGGAAATCATGTTCGACGGCTCCTCCATCGAGGGGTTCACCCGCATCGAGGAGTCGGACATGCTGCTGCGCCCGGACCTGGCCACGTTCTGCGTCTACCCCTGGGAAGGGCCCCACGGGAAGGTGGCGCGGCTGATGTGCGACATCGCCAACCCGGACGGGACCCCCTTTGCTGGCTGTCCCAGGACTGCCCTGAAGCGGGTAGTGGCGCAAGCCGAGGCCAAGAGGTGGCGCATGATGGCCGGGGTGGAGGCGGAGTTTTTCCTCTTCCATACCGACGCCGACGGCAAGCCCAACCACCAAACCCACGACGTGGGGTCTTACTTCGACCTCACCCCCATGGACCTGGGGGAGGAGGCCCGGCGGGAAATGGTGACGGTGCTGGAGCAGATGGGGTTCGAGATCGAGGCGGCGCACCACGAGGTGGCCCCGGGGCAGCACGAGATAGACTTCCGCTACGCCGAGGCGCTGAAAACCGCGGACAACGTGGTGGATTTCAAGTTCGTGGTGAAGAAGGTGGCCAAGGACCACGGTCTCCACGCCACCTTCATGCCCAAGCCGCTCTTCGGCGTCAACGGCTCGGGGATGCACACCCACCAGAGCCTCTTCGATCGGGAGGGGCGCAACGTGTTCTACGACCCCAAAGCCCCGTACCAGCTCTCCACCATCGCCCGGTCCTACATTGCCGGCATTCTCGATCACGTGCGGGCGTTTTGCGCCATCACCAACCCGCTGGTGAACTCCTACAAGCGGCTGGTGCCCGGGTACGAGGCGCCGGTGAACGTGGCGTGGTCCGAAAAGAACCGCTCGCCGCTGGTGCGGGTGCCGGCCCGGCGCGGCCAGGGTACCCGGTGCGAGGTGCGGGTGCCCGACCCTTCCTGCAACCCTTACCTGGCGCTGGCGGTGATGCTGGCCTCGGGGCTGGACGGCATTCAGCGGGGGTTGGATTGCGGGGAGCCGGTGAACCGCAACATCTTCGAGATGTCCGAGCGGGAAAAGCGGCGGCTCAAGATCAAGCAGCTGCCTGCCAACCTGGCGGAGGCCCTGGACAACCTGGAGCGCGACCGGGTGGTGCGGGAGGCCCTGGGGGAGCACATCTTCGAAAACTTCCTGCGCAACAAGCGGGAGGAGTGGAAGCAGTACATCTCGGTGGTGCACCAGTGGGAGCGGGACCAGTACCTGGAGCTCTTCTGAGCCTGACGCTCGCTTTGGCGTGCGGGCGGCTGCGGCCGCCCGTTTTTTTCCTCACGCCGCCGCCAGCAGCAGGCTGGAAAGCACCGCCCCAACGATGAGTAGGAGGATCGGCACCCGCAGCCGCAGCAACGCCAAGGCCAGCAGCGCTGCTGGCCCGGCCCAGGCAGCGGTGAGGGTGCTCCTCCCCACCAGGGCGAGCACGTGCAGCAGCAGCGCCACGAAGGCGGCCAAGGCCCCCCGCACCGCCCGTTGGAACAGGTGGCTGCCCCGCAAGCGGGCGAAGTGGGGGGCGAGCACCGCGATCAGCACCCCCGGTGGCAGGAACGTGTACGCGGTGGCCAGCGCCGCTCCCGCCACCCCGGCCACCGCGTACCCCACGAAGGTGCTGGTGATCACCACTGGCCCCGGGGTGAGCTGCCCCAGCGCCAGCCCGTCCACGAAAACCTTGGCGGGCAGCAGCGGTGGGTTGGACTCCACGAAGGCGTGGTACATCAGCGCCACGGCGGTGTAGCCGCCCCCGAACGCCAAAAGCGCGATCTTGCTCACCGCCAGGGAAAGCCGCGCCAGGGGAGCGTGGGTGAGAGCCAGAACCCCTGTTCCCAGCGCCAGGATCCCCGCTACGATCCCCCCTGCCACCAACCCGCGACGCCGGCTGCCTGGGGGGGGAAGCGCTTGCCCGCTGGCGTTTTGCGCGTTGGGGAACACCACGGTTCCTGCCAGGGCCCCCAGCAGCACCACCAGCACCGCGTTCACGCGAGCTGCGAGAAGCGGCAAAAGCACCAGGGCCATGCCCAGCCCCCGGAGATCCCGCAGCGCGGGCTGGGCGAGGGAAAGCGTGGAGGAGGCGACGATGGCCACGATCACCGGTCCCAACGCCACGAACGCCTGGTGCACCGCGGGGATGCTCCCCCAGCGAAAGTACGCCACCGAAAGCGCGAGCATCAGGAAAAAGGCGGGAGCGGCGGAGGCCAGCACCGCGGGGAACACCGCCCAGGGCCCGTAGAGCCGCTGGGCGGCGTGGGCAGCGGTGCCAGAAACCACCGGCCCGGGCACCAGCTGGGCGAAGGCCAGCGACTCGGCGAACTCCTCCTCGGTAAGCCACTGGCGGCGCAGCACCAGCTCCTGGCGCAGCTGGGCCACGATGGCCGGGCCCCCGTAGGCGGTGAGCCCCACCTTGAACAGCGCCCAGAGGAAGCTGGAAAAGCGCGGCGCGCGGCGCACGGGCGGAGTTTGCCCGAGACGGTGGCTTTTTGCAAGGAGCAGATCGGGGAAGGGGGCAGCCTTTAGCTTTGTTCACCTTGCGGGAGGAGCAAGAAGTGTCTGCCTCAGCAGCGGAGCGCTTTGCCCTGGCCCCAGAGCCGTTGGAGCTGTGCCGCGTCACCGGCCCCGAGCCGGGCAACGCGCTGCAGAAGATCGTCACTGCGGACCTGCGGGGGATGGAGGAGGGGGAGGTGCGGGGGAGCCTGTTGCTCCACCCCAAGGGGCAGTTCCGGGCGCTGTTCGCCGTGGCGCGGCTTCCGGGCCAGTGGTACCTGCTGGCCCCTGCAGGCAAGGGGCGGGAGCTTGCGGAAAAGCTTGTCGCCTACCTGCGCTTTTCCCGCTGCCAGGTGCTGCTGGAGCAGCTTCCGGGTTTCCTGCTCCTGGCTTCCCCCGAGGGTCTTCCCGCGGCAGCGTGGGGGGTCCCCGAGGCGCCCCTCCCGGGGAGCTGCTTCGCCAAGGAAGGCTCCATGCTCTTCGGAACCACGCTTTCCGGGGTTGGCGGTTTCGCGGTGCTGGGCCGGGAGGCCCCCGGGGGCCCGCAGCTGGAGGTGGGGGAGGTGGAGCTGGCGCGCATCCTCCGGGGGTTTCCCGCTTGGGGGAAGGAGCTTTTGGACGACGTGCTGCCCCAGGAGGTGGGGCTGGAGGAGCCCTGGGTGAGCCTGCGCAAGGGGTGCTACGTGGGGCAGGAGACCGTGGCCCGTCTTGCCACTTACGGGCACACCAACCGTACCCTGGTGCGCCTTGCGGGAAGCGGCACCCCCGAAGGGCCGGGGCCGTGGCCGCTGGTGGTCCCGGGGGACGAGAGGCCCGTGGGCAGGCTCACCTCCTGGGCGAGGGAGGGGGAGCGGGGCTGGGGTCTCGCCCTGCTCCGCCGGCAGCGGGCCACCCCCGGTCAGGTGCTCCAGGCCCCGGGCAGCTGCTGGGAGGTGGAGGCGCTGCTGGCAGCCGACAAGGCTTCCCGAGAGAAGGGAGGAGCGGGAAAGCAGCTTACGGCCACTCCACGTTGAGCAACGCGATGCGCGGGCCCTGGGGCCGCTGGAGCGCTTGGCGGATCTGCTTGCTCCCCGGGCCCAGGCGGTGGCGGCGGGAGAGGTGGGTGAGCACCAGGTGGCGGTTTTTCGCGCCGGGGAGCCACCTGGCCAGGTCTTCCAGGTGCATGTGGCCGAACTGCCTGGCCCGCTCCACGTCCCGGGGGGAGAGGAAGCTGCACTCCACCACCAGCACCTCCACCTGGGCGAGGACGCTCGCGCTCTCCAGCACCTCGGGTCCGGTATCCGCCAGGTAGGCGAGAAGCGGCACGGCCACAATGGCCTCCACCTCGGTGCCCGCTTGGCGCAGCGCCGCCAGCTCCCCGGCAGGCAGCCCCGCGAACTCCGGCTTGAGCTGCTTTTTCTTCCAGACCAAAAGCGTGCCCAAGGTGGGGACCCAGTGGGAGGTGCGGAAAAAGCGCAGCACCATGTCCTTGCGAAGAGGGACCTCGTCCCCCTCCGTCACCGGCACCACCTCCACCGCGAACGGCTTCCCCCGCTCCAGGGAAGCCACCAGCGCCAGCAGCTGGGAGAGCTCGGGGGCGATTTCCACCGGCGCGTAGAGCCTCGCTCCAGGCAGGTTCTGCAGCTGACGCTGGCTGGCCCAGAACGGCACCGCCGCCAGGTGGTCCGTGTGACCGTGGGACACCACCACCTGCTCCATGGGCACCAAAGCCCGGCTCGGGTACCCCGCGTCCAAGGCCAAGCGCAGCTGGGGCAACAGCACCACGGTCCCCTCCCCGGCCCGGGACCCCCCCACCAACAGCAGCCTTCCCCAGGAGGTGGCAAGCTCGAGTTTGCGCACCCGCTTCCCATACACGGCGAAGCCCCGCTTGTCAACTGCTCCCCCGCAAGCGGCACCTGGCAAATCGGGGTTGGCCCAGGCCAGCGGAAGGGGTATTGTCAACCCCGGGGCAGCTGGATCGTCTTTTCTGGCATGGCGGAGGCGATGGCGCCGCGGGTGGAAGGCGAGGAGGAGCGAACCACGTTGGTGGCTCGGGCCCGCTCCGGGGACCGGGCAGCCGCCGAGGCGGTGCTGCGGGCGGTGGAGCTTCCGGTCTGGCGCACCTGCCGGGCGCTTTTGCCTCCCCACGAGGACGTGGAAGGGGCGGTGCAGGACGTGCTGGTGAAGGTGCTGAAAAAGCTCGGATCGTATCGTGGCGAGGGGGAGCTTGCCGCTTGGGCCGCTCTGGTGGCCGCCAACCACTGCCGCGATTTGCTGCGGCGCCGGCGGCTGGTGCCGTTCGTGGCTTTGGAAACCGGGGAGGAGGAGAGAAACGACCCCGCGGCGGTGCTCCCCTCCCCGGAGCCGGACCCGGAGCGGGCGCTGCGGGCGCGGCAAGGGATCCAGCGGCTGAAGCGAGCGCTGCGGGAGCTGCCGGCGCGGCAGCAGCAGGTTTTCAGCTTGCGGTTCTTCGCCCACATGTCCTTGGCGGGGATCGCTGCCGCCCTGGGGGTGGACGAGGGAACCGTGAAGACCCATCTGCACCGGGCCTTGGCCCGGGTGCGGGAGCAGGTGAAGGAGGCCTGGCCATGAACACCAACCACCTTTCCCAAAAGCAGTGGGCGGCGCTTTTGGCGGGGGAGGAGGATGCCGCGGCCGCGGCGCACCTGGCAGCGTGTGCTGCTTGCCGGGAGGAGCTCGCGGCGTGGCAGGAGGGGCTTGCGGAGCTGGGGCGCTGGGAGCCGGATCCTTGGACCCGGACGAGGGTCCGGGAGCAAGCCCTGGATCGCGCTTTCCCGGTGCGGCGGCGGGTTTGGTGGTGGGCGGTGCTGCCAGCGGCAGCGGCGTTGCTGGCAGCCTTGGTGCTCAGGCCTTGGCGGCCGGCGCCGGTGGCGGAAGCGGATCTCGCTGCGGTGCTCCAGGAGGTGGACGCCACGCTTTCCCAGGATCCCCTTGCCGCCCTGGCCGACCCCGAGGTGGTGAGCGTGGTGCTCCCCGAGCCGCAGCCGTCCCAGGATGCCGGCCGCTCGTAGTACACGGACGAAAAAGTGTCAGGCCTGTTTTACGGTGCGGTGGGCTTTCCGCAACCCCGATGCAGCATCGCCCTTCCAGCAGTGATCCTCCAGGCGGATTTCCTGCAACGCGGCGAGCCCCTCGTGGAGCGGGCGGGTTGGCCGGAAAGCGGCCGCGTTGCGCTTTTCGCCCAGCGGCACGATGCGCACGTGTTGGCGATTTGCTTTGCCGTCGCAGGCGAACTCTGGCAGATCCGCGCCATGGAAGGCCGAGCCGCGGTCCGGGGGTGGGAGGGGCCGGGGTTCGCTGCTGTCAACCTTCCCAGGGGCGGATCGTCTCCAGGGGTGTGAGGGAGGCGAGAACGATGCTGCGAACCACCACCCAAGCCGCATTTCCCGCAGCGTGGCGGGAAAGCGCGGCAAAGACGGGGCAGCGACAGCTGCCAGAAAGGAGGGTTGCATGAAGGCAAGGATCTTGGCGTTTGCGCTGTTTTTTGGGGCCGCTGCCCTCTGGGCCCAGGGGCCAGGGGGGCCCCCCTGGGAACTGCCCCAGGGGCGCTGGTGGGATCGCCCGCGGCTCGCCCAGGAGCTGGGGCTTTCCGCCGAGCAGAAGGCCAAGCTCGAGGAGGTCACCGGGCAACGGATGCGGGCGATGATAGACGCCCGGGCGGCGGTGCTGAAGGCGGAGCTGGAGCTGCGCCTTGCGGCCGACAAGGAGCCGTTCGATCCTCGCAAGGTGAGGGAGGCGTTTTTTGCCCTGCAGCAGGCGCGGCAGAAGCTGGAGCTGGAGCGCTTCGAGATGCTGTTGGCGGTGCGTCAGCTCCTCACCCCCGAGCAGTGGGGCAAGCTGCGGACCCTCGCCCGGGAGCGCCTCCAGGAGCGGCGGGAAGAACGGCAGCAGCGGCGTTTCGAGGACAGGCCCGGCCCGCACGGCCCGAGGTTCTGAGGCGACGAGCAACGGAAAGGAGGGAACGTCATGAAAAAGGCGTTGGTTTTGGCAGTGGTGTTGGCAATCTCGGTAGTTCCGGCCATGGCGCAGCAGCACCGGGGCGGCGCTGGCGGCGGCCAGGGGGCGCCCGCCCAGGGGTTCGCCTGGGATGGTTTCGGCCTGGGGGAGAACGACCCGGGGGCGGCCCGGCAAGCGCTGGCCCGCTACTTGGAGCTCACCCCGGAGCAAATGGCAGCGTGGGATGAGCTTCTTGCTACCTTGCGGAGCACAGTAGCCCCGCTGCACACGCAAATCGCCGCGCTCCAGGAGCAGCTGCAGCAGCTTTTGGCCGAGGCCAACCCCGATCCGGCGGCGGTGGGTGCTTTGGTGATCCAAATCAAAAAGCTGCGCGACCAGGTGGCGGCGGCCCACAGCGCTTACGTGGCGGGGTTCGAGGCGTTGCTTTCTCCGGAGCAGCTCGCCAAGCTGCGGGCGCTCAGAGGGTTCGCGGAGCACCCCGAGCTCGGGCCAGCTTGCCGCCTTGTCGGGCTTTGCCGCTGAGCCCAACCAAAAAAACAGTGCGCGGGGCCTTTTGGCCCCGCGCTTTTTTAGTTGGCCGGCTCAGAAGATCAGCTGGTACTGCACCCGGATCTCGTCCGTGTCCTTGCCTGTGGCTTTGTCGGAAAGCCGGCGGAAGTCCGCTTGCAGTTTGTGGGCGTGCTTGTTGAAGAAGTACCCCAGCGCCAGGCCTTTTTCTTTGCGGGTGTCGTGGCGCACCAGGTCCGAAGGGTCCAGCTCGGCGTAGCGCAGGGCGAGCTCCAGGGTCTGGGGGATCACGAAGTAGCCCGCCTGGAGGTTGAACCCTTCCCGGGTGTAGGGGCGGCCGGTTTCCGGGGTGTCATCCGCGGAGAAGTACTCGCCGAAGAGGAACAGCCCCTTGTACTTGAAGACGAAATCCGCGCCGTGGGTTTTGCGCTTGATGTCGTTGCCAGCGGTGGCGCCCCGCCGGTCGTTAGCCTCGTACTGCACCGCCAAAGCCAGTAGCGGCTGCGTGCTCACCTCGGGGTCCCCCTCCACGTACTTCGCGTCCCCCCAGGGTTGCCAGGTCAAGCGCGCGTCGAGCTGGTACTTGTTGTTGTCGTTCGCGGTGGCGTTGCGCCCAGCGCCGTTGAAGATCCCGAACCGCGCCTCCAGCTTCCCCCCGGCCAGCCGCGAGCCCAGCTCCAGGCCGATGTCTCGCCCCTTGGCGAACTCCGCCGAGACCAGGGAGCGGTCCACGAACTCCTGGCTTCCCGAGGAGGTGAGCTCTTGCCTACCGAACGGCACCTTGAACTGCCCGGCCTTGAGCGTGAGCAGCTTGGTGCCGGTGAAATCGTAGGCAATGTTGGCATCCTCCAGGGGCTTGGGGTCGGGCCAGTTCACCTGCAGCTCGTAGGTGAGGTTTTTGCTGTAAGCCCACCCCTCCAGCTTGGTCTTGAAACGGCGGATGCGGAACGAACCCTTGCTGGGGGCCCCCTCGGGGTCGGTTTCGGTCCAACGCACCTGCAGCCGGTTGGAGAGCACCAGCTGGGCGTTCTTGGTCTTCACCGTGGTCTTGCCGCCCTTCCAGCTCACGTCGAAGGGGATCTTGGGGGGCTTGGGGGTAGGGCGCTCGTAAGCGGGGAGGCCGTGCTTGAACAGGTAAAGGTCCAAGGCCGTCTCGTTTTCCGCCACCACGGTTTCGCCGTTGGGGCCCCGGCCGATGAGCGTGATGCTCTTGCCCATCTCCCCGGTGGCCTTCCATTGGGCGAGCCCCTCGGGGGTATTGAACACGTAAATCCTGCCGTCCTTTTCCACCTCCTGGTAGAACAGGCTCATCACCTGCGCCGGAAGCTGGCTGGCCAGCAGCAAGACAGCGAAGGTTGCCAGAAGCGCGCGTTTCAAGGCTCTTTCCTCCTTTCCTGGGCCCGCGGCCCGACGCTACCCTAGCCATCGGAGTTTATCCCCCGGTGGCGGGTGTGTGAACGGCGCGTGAAGTGGCAAGGGCTTCTCTCCCCGGTGCCAGGCTTGCGCGGGGGGAGTGGGGTATACTGAGCGCCCTATGTTCCCGCTGCGCGATTCGATCCCTTCCTCCAAGCCTCCGGTGGTCAACGTGCTGCTCATCGCCGCTTGCGTGCTGGCTTTCTTCTACGAGCTGATGCTGGGACGCTGGCTGGAGCCGTTCCTGCGAGCTTACGCCTTCGTGCCGTTGCGGCTTTTCCACCCCCAGGCGTTCCACGCGAGCTTGGCGTTCAACGTGTTCACGATGGTTTTCTCCATGTTCCTCCACGGGGGCTGGCTGCACCTTTTGGGAAACATGTGGTTTTTGTGGGTGTTCGGGGACAACGTGGAGGACGCCTTGGGGCACGGGTGGTACCTGGTCTTTTACGTGTTCTGCGGCATTGCCGCGGCCCTGGCCCAAGCCCTCATGGACCCCTTTTCCCAGGTGCCGATGATCGGTGCCTCCGGGGCCATCGCTGGTGTCTTGGGGGCGTACTTCGTGTGGTTCCCCTGGTCGCGGGTGAGAACTTTGGTGTTCCTGGGGTTTTTCGCCACGCTGACCGAGCTGCCGGCACCGGTGTTCCTGGTGCTGTGGTTCGTGATCCAGTTCTTTTCGGGTACCCTTTCCCTGGCTGCGGCAGGGGCAGCCGCTGGCGGCGTGGCCTGGTTCGCCCACGTGGGCGGCTTCGTGGCGGGGGCCTTCCTCGCTTGGTGGCTGCGTCGGGCGGGGAAGGTGAAGCCGGTGCCGCGGTACTTCGTGTACTGGGAGTAGCCCATGAGCCAGAACGTTCCGCTGTTCACCTTGACTCGGCAGTGGCCCCAGGTGGAGGGGGCGGTGCGGGAAGCCTTGGAGCGGGTTTTTGCCTCCCAGCAGTTCATTCTCGGCCCGGAGGTGGCGGCGTTCGAGAAGGAGGTGGCAAGCGTACTCGGGGTGCGCTTCGCGGTAGGGGTTTCCTCGGGGACCGATGCGCTGCTGGCAGCGCTCATGGCCTGCGGCGTGGGCCCGGGGGACGAGGTGGTGACCACGCCGTTCACGTTCTTCGCCACCGCGGGCACCGTGGCGAGGCTGGGGGCGAGGCCGGTTTTCGTGGACATCTCCCCCAGGGACTTCAACCTGGACCCGGAGAAGCTATCTGCGGCTCTCTCCCCCAGGACCAAAGTCATCCTCCCGGTGCACCTCTACGGTCAGGCGGCGGACATGGACGCCATCGCTGCCGTGGCCGGGGAGATCCCCATCGTGGAGGACTGCGCCCAGGCCATCGGCACCACCTACAAGGGCAAGTTCGTGGGTGGCCTCGGGCGCATGGGCTGCTTTTCCTTTTTCCCCACGAAAAACCTCGGTGCTTTCGGCGACGGCGGGCTGGTCACCACCAACGACCAGGCGCTGTACGAGCTGCTGGTGGACCTGCGGGTCCACGGGATGCGCCCCAAGTACATCCACCACACGGTGGGGGGCAACTTCCGGCTGGATGCGATGCAGGCAGCGATCCTCCGGGCCAAGCTGCCTTACCTCCAGCAGTGGAACGCCGCGCGCCGCGCCAACGCCGCCCGCTACCGCAAGCTTTTCCGGGAGGCAGGGCTGGAGGGGATCGTGCAGCTGCCGGAGGAGCTGCCGGACCGGGGCCACACCTACCACCAGTACGTGGTGCGCCTGCCCCAGCGGGACGCGCTGCGGGAGTACCTGGCCCAGGCGGGAATCGGCAGCGAGGTGTACTACCCGATCCCGCTGCACCTCCAAGCGTGCTTCCGCCACCTGGGCTACCGCCCCGGGGATTTCCCCGAGGCCGAAAAGGCAGCGGCCGAGGTGCTGGCCTTGCCGATCTTTCCGGAGCTTGCCGCCGAGGAACAGGAGCAGGTGGTGGCGGCCATCGCCCGCTTTTACGGCAAATAGGGTTCAGCTCGTTGGCCTGAAACCCGCCTCGCCCGGTTTTTCAGCGGCTCCCCAAGAACTGCTGGGCGAAGTCGGCGGGGGAAAGGTCCTTCCCGGTGGAAAAGCGCACGAACGCGTCCCAGCGCAAGCTGGCCCCGGGGCCGAACACCTTTTTCTTGAAGTACTCCCCCACCTTAGGGTTGCCCACGTACACCACGGTGGCGGGATCCTGGCCGGGGTAGAGGGTACGGACGATGGCCGCGTGGAGCTGGGAGGCGTAGAGGTCGCCCAAGCAGTAGTTGTGGTAGTACACCGGGGCCGTGACGATGTGGATCTTGGAGGCCCAGCTGCCCCGGGGCGCCTCTGCCGGCCGGCGGAGCAGCTGGTAGCGCTCCACCAACGACCACCACAGCGCGTCCAGGTCCTGGTCGGGGTTGGCGTAAAGCGCTTGCTCGAAGCGCAGCATCACCTGGCACCAGCGGGAGAAGATCAGCGCCTGGGCGCGTAGCTTGTCCGCCAACGCTCGGGTGAACGCCTCCGCCTGCTCCGGGGCGATCAACCCCAGGGCCTGGTAAAAGTGGCCGTTTTGCGCCAGCCTGCCGAAGAGCATGGCCACCCCCTCGGTGGCGAAGATGTGGGCGTCGGTCCTGAGGAAGTAGGGGAGCGAGCGGTCCACGTAGTAGCTGTACACGCCGTGACCCAGCTCGTGGAGCAGCGTGTCGAACCAGTACTGGTTGGGCTTCACGTTGGCCAGCACCCGCACGTCCCCCTGCCGATCAATGTCGGTGCAGAAGGCGTGGGGGTTCTTCCCGGGTCGCTCGAAAAGGTCCGAGCGGGCGAGGATCGGCTGGGGGTCCAGGCCGATGCCCTGGTAAAAGCGAGCCACCAGGGCAGCCAGGTCCGCCTCCCGCAAAGGCGCGTCCACATCCACCTCGGAAAGGTTGGGGGCTTCCTGGAAGAAGCGGTCGCTCATGTCCCAGGGCATCAGCTCCTCCGGCTTGCACCCCAGCCTTTGCGCTTGCACCGCGTCAATGCGCGCCTTGAGGGCCGCGAAAGGTTCCCGGGTGAGGGCGTCCAGCTCGTCGAAGAGCTTGAAAAGCCAAGCCTCGTCCTGCTCGGCCAGGGCCAGCTGGAGGGCGAAGAAATCCCGAAAGCCCAGCTTGCGGGCCGCCTCGTTGCGCAGCTTCACCACCGCCACCACGTCCGCCGCCACCGCTGCCCCCACCTGCTTCGAGGCAAGCCAGTAGGCCTTGCGCTCCTGGCGGTCGCGGGAGCTGCGCAGCACCTCCTCGATTTGGTTGTCGGTGACCTCCCGGTCGCCCACCTTGCCCCGGAACGTGGCGAACTTCTGCTCGATGGCGGTGGAAGCCTCGATGATGCGCTGCAGCAACGCGGGGTCCAGCTGCCGACCCAGGTACTTGAGGTACAGAAGCTCCAGCTGCCGGCCGAGCTTGGGGTCTTTCACCACGTTCTTTTCCTTGAGCGCCTTGAGGTAGGCGAAGGCTTTGGGGTCGGTGTACACGGTTTCCAGCTTGGTCTGCAGCGCCGCTTGCTTGGCGTAGGCCTCTTCCCGGCCGGTGGTGGCCGCTTCCCACCAAGCGAGGTTGGCTTCCTTCTCCAGAGGAGCCACGAGCTTTTCGCAATCCGCGAGAAAACGCGCAAACCCTTCGGCAGAAACTGGATACATTGGTTTTTCTCCTCCTGCTGTCGCTGCTAGCAAAACTGCTGCGAGCCACATAGCCGCCTCCCGGTGCGCCAGTATAGTCTCGCTGGGTGCCGCCCTGCCCGGCTATAATCCCACCCCGATGGAGGGCAATCCGGAAAGGAGCTTGCCATGAGAAGAAAGCTTTCGTTGTGGGTCTTGCTGTGCTCGCTCCCCTGGGTGGGGTGGGCACAGAAGGTGGAGGTGCGGGAGGAGGTGCTCCCCAACGGCATGAGACTTTTGATGGTGGAGCGGCACGATTCCCCCACGGTGGCCTGCGGCTGGGTAGCCCGGGTGGGTTCGGTGAACGAGTCCCCGGGGATCACCGGCATCTCGCACCTTTTCGAGCACATGATGTTCAAGGGGACCGAGACCATCGGCACCAAGGACTTCGAGAAGGACAAGGTGATCCTCGCCAAGCAGGACGCCATCCGTCAGGAGATGGCCAAGGAGTACTCGCTGCTGCGGGACAAGCTGCGCAAGGGGGAAATCTCCGGCTCGATTTACGATCCTGAAAACGCCACGCCGCGCCTTTTGGAGCTCAAGAAGCAGCTGGAACAGCTTTACGCCGAGGAAAAGGAAAACATCGTGAAGGACGAGCTGGACCAGATTTACACCCGGGAGGGGGCATCCGGCCTCAACGCCTTTACCACCGAGGACCAAACCGCGTACTTCGTCACGGTCCCCGCCAACAAGCTCGAGCTCTGGTTCTGGCTGGAATCGGACCGGCTGGCGAACCCGGTGTTCCGGGAGTTCTACTCCGAGCGGGACGTGGTGCGGGAGGAGCGGCGGCTGCGGGTGGAATCCACCCCCACCGGGAAGTTCGAGGAGCAGTTCGATGCGATGTTCTGGCAGTCCACCCCCTACCACCACCCGGTGGTGGGCTGGCCCGCGGATCTGGAGTCCATCACCCGGGAGCAAGCGGAGCGCTACTTCGCCACCTACTACGCCCCCAACAACATCACCGCGGTGCTGGTGGGGGACTTCGATCCTCAGTACGCCCTGGAGCTGGCCCGCAAGTACTTCGGGCGGCTGCCCCGGGGGGAGCAGGAGCCTCCGGAGGTGGTTTCCGAGGAGATCCCGCAGCTGGCTGAAAAGCGCTTTCTGGCGGAAACCGACACCAACCCCGAGGTGGTGATCCGCTTCCACGCGGTGCCCTTCGGGCACAAGGATTCCTACGCGCTGCAGCTTATCGCCGACCTGCTCAACCGCCGCACCGGCAGGCTCTACAGGAGCTTGGTGGAGGAGAAGAAGCTGGCGGTGGGCGAGCCTGCGGCAGCGTTCCGCCCCATGAAGTACGCGGGCTACTTCGAGGTGGACGCCGAGGTGAAGGAAGGGGTGGACCCCGGGGCGGTGGAGCAGGCGTTGCTCGGGGAGCTGGAGCGGCTCGCCAAGGAGCCGGTGGGGGAGCAGGAGCTGCAGAAGGTCAAGAACCAAGCCTTGGCCAACGCCTACCGCCGGCTGCAGAGCAACTTCTTCCTGCTGCTCCAGCTCATGCTCTACGACTCCTACGGTGACTGGCGCTACATCAACGAGGCCCCGGCCAAGCTCCAGGCGGTCACCGCCCAGGAGATCCAGGAGGTGGCGGCGCGCACCTTCACCAAGGAAAACCGCAGCGTGGCGGTTTACCTGCGCAAGGCCGGCACCAGCGAGGATCCCGAGCTGGCAGCCTTGCCGGCGGAGCTGCGGGGCATGGTGAAGCAGCAGCTGGCGGCTTTCGCGAAGATCGAGGACCCCGAGCGGCTGCGGCAAGCGTTGGCCCAGATGGAGCAAATGGCTTCCCAGGTGCCACCGCAGATGAAGGATGCCTTCGCTTACCTGCAAAAGAAGCTCAGCGAGCGGCTTTCGCAGCTGACCCAGAAGAAGGAGGAGTGAGATGAAGGTGAAAACGCTTGCCTTGGGCGTTTGGCTGGGGGTGGCCGCCGCGGGCTTTGCGGCGGACATTCCCTCCCGGCCGGAGCAGCTGGTGTTTCCCAAGCTTTCGTTCCAGGTCCCCAAGCCGGAGCCACTGCGGGCGAGCCTTCCTGGGGGCGTGAGCGCCTACGTGGCCCGGGACCCGCTGCTCCCCCTGGTGACCGTGCAGCTTTACTTCCGCGGTGGCCAGTACCTGGAGGAAAAGGGCAAGGAAGGCAGCGCCGAGCTGCTGGGCACGGTGTGGCGCACCGGGGGTGCGGGGGCGCTTTCTCCGAAGGAGCTGGACGAAACCTTGGACTTTCTCGCGGCCCAGCTTTCCACCTCCGTGGGGCCCACGTTTTCCTCGGTGAGCCTCAACTTGCTCTCCAAGGACCTGGACCGGGGGCTGCAGCTTCTGTTCGATGTGGCGCTCCGTCCCCGCCTGGACGAAGCGCGCCTCGCCAAGGCCAAAGAGGACCTTCTGGCGGACCTCAAGCGCCGCAACGACGACACCGCGGACATCGAGATGCGGGAGTGGCGGCGCTTGCTTTACGGCGACGACTACTGGCTCAACCGCCTGCCCACCAAGGCCTCGGTGGATGCCATCACCAGGGAGGATCTGTTGGCGCTGCACCGGCGTATCGTCAACCCTGCCAACTGCGTGGTGGCGGTGGCCGGGGACGTAGACCGGGAAGCGGTGCTCCGCAAGCTCGCCGCGCTGTTCAAGGAGTGGAACGCCAAGCCTGCCCCGGTACCGCCGGTGCCCCAGCCGAACCATCGCCCCAAGCCGGGGGTGTACTTGGTGCACAAGCCCGACGTGAACCAGGGGCGGGTGAGCATCGGCCACTTGGCAGCCAAGCGCCCGTTTGCCGACGAGTTCGCCATCACCGTGGCCAACGACATCCTCGGGGGGGGCGGGTTCACCGCTTGGATGATGTCCCGCATTCGCTCCGACGAGGGGCTCGCCTACGGGGCGTACTCCTCTTACGGCATCGGCGACCTTTACCCGGGGACGTTCCGGGCGGCGTTCCAGTCCAAGTCCTCCACCTGCGCCCGAGCAGCACAGCTCACGCTTTCCCTGGTGGAGAAGCTGCGGCGGGGGGAGGTGAGCGAGCAGGAGCTCGCCACCAGCAAGAGCTCGTTCATCGAGACGTTCCCGCGCAACTTCGAGACCAAGCTGCGCACGGTGCAGCTTTACGCCCAGGACGAGCTCTTGGGACGGCCGCACAGCTACTGGCTCACGTTCCGGGAATCCATTGCCAAGGTGGACGCGGCCGCGGTGAAGGAGGCGGCGACCAAGCACATCCACCCCGAGGAGTTCGTGTTCCTGGTGGTGGGGAACGTGGACGAGATCCTCAAGGGACACCCGGACTTCCCGGAGATCCAGTTCGCCAAGTTCGGCCCGCTGGTGCGCTTGCCGCTGCGGGATCCCCTCACCCTGGAGCCCTTGCCTTAAACACTGCCGGATCCGCTGCGAGAGCCGGGGCAGGCCCAGCCTGCCCCTTTTTTCTCGCTTCCCCGCTGCAGCCAGCCTCCCCCTGCCGGTGAGGGTGGTGTTGTCTTCCCCGAAAGCCACCTCTGAAACGAATCGCAGACTAGGTGTTGACCTTTCCCGGCAAGGGTGCGAGCATAAACTTAGCGAACCTTCGGCGCACAAGTTCGCGGTCCTCCCGGAGCGCGTTCTTGGTGCCAAAGGGGGGAGGGCTCATGGGCAAGAAAACCACGATGCTCGTAGGGTCGCTGGTGGTGTGGCTGGCCGGCGCTGGGGCCCATGCTGCACCGCCTTACGAGGAGGCGGCCCGGAACCTGCCCGCTTCTTTGGTCGCGGCGGGAAAGCAGGCGAAGAACTTGCCCTACCCGCGGTTGGACACCAGGCTCAACCGGTTGCTGGCGGAGGTGGAAAAGCCGGGGTTGGTGCAGGCCCTGGGGCTGCGAGAGTCCTCCGGCCAGGTCCAGGTGCACATCGAGAGCGAGCCCGGCAGGAGGCAGGAGTTGGAAAGCTGGCTTGCGGCCCAGGGGGCGCAGCGGATCCTCGTGGCTGGGGACGCGGTGGAAGCGTTCGTGAGCCGCAAGACCCTCGAGCAGCTCGCCCAGCACTCGGCTGCCCGCTTCGTGCGTACGCCCAGCTACTACCGCCCTGCCCCTTGGGAGCGGTCGCTGGGGGCTCGGGCGCTGGTGGGCTCGCTCACCACCGAGGCGTTGGCAGCCATGAACGTGCCCGCCTGGCACAGCGCTGGCATCCAAGGGCAAGGGGTGAAAGTGGGGGTAATCGACTCGGGGTTCAAGGGGTACCAGTCGCTGCTGGGTAGCGACCTGCCTCCCGCCAGCAAGGTGTTCGTCTGGCCGCAAGGGGCGGGGAGCATGGAGCACAGGGAGCACGGCACCATGTGCGCCGAGATCGTCACGGACATCGCACCGCAGCTCGACGGCTTGTACTTGGCGGCGACCCGCACCGAGGTGGACATCGTCAACGCCATCCAGTGGATGCAGTCCCAGGGGGTGAAGGTGATCACCATGTCCATGGGCTGGCTCTCCTGGGGCCCCGGCGATGGTACCGGCACCTTGGCCAGCGCGGTGAACAGCTTCGTGGCGGCGGGGGGCTTTTGGGCCAACTCGGCGGGGAACTCCCGCCTCGCCCACTGGCAGGGGAACTTCCAGGACAGCAACGGCAACGGCTGGTTGGATTTCGACGGCACGGGGCTGGAGGTGAACTTCATCACTACCGACGGGGTCAACTGCGGCGCCATTCCCGCGGGCACCGAGATTCACGCCTCGCTCGTTTGGAACCAGTGGGACGCTCCCGCCACCGATCTGGATTTTTACATCCTCAAATGGAACGAGTCCACCCAGCAGTGGACGGTGCTCGGCAAGTCCGAGGATCCGCAGACAGGGCAGCCTGGGCAGCGGCCGGTGGAAGAGAACTTCGATGTCTGGGTGGCCGACGAGGAAACCTGCTACGGGTTCGCTATCCAGTACTACACGGGGCCCAGCAACGTGCAGCTGGAGTTCTTCAACCGCTTCGACGGCAACCCTTTGCGGGTGAACGTGCAGGAGGGCTCGCTCACGCCCCCGGCGGATGCCTCGGGGGCGGTGGCGGTGGCGGCGCTGCACGTGGCCACGCTGGGGTTGGAGCCCTACAGCTCCAAGGGCCCCACCAACGGCCCCGGCGGCGCTTTGACCGGCGGGAGCACCAAGCCGGACCTGGCGGGATACGCGCAGGTTTCCTGCAACGCTTACGGCAGCGGGCAGTGCTCCGGGACTTCCGCCGCGTCCCCCCACGTAGCTGGGGCCGCAGCGCTGGCTGCTTCGGGCTACCCGAGCTACAACGGCAGCCAAATCCGCTCGTACCTGGAGAGCAACGCCCAGGACATGGGCCCTTCAGGCAAGGACACCGACTACGGTTGGGGGCGGCTGCGCTTGGGCTCGCCCCCCGCTTCCGGGTGCACGGCACCTGGCACGCCTACCGGGCTTGCCGCCAGCAAGTCCAGCGTGGTTTCCGGTGAAAGCTTCACGCTTTCCTGGAGTGCCGCCTTCTTGGCCGAGGACTACGAGCTGCAGTTCGCCACCAATGCGGCTTTTTCCGGCGCCCAGAGCTACACCGTGAGCGGCACCAGCACCAGTTTCCAGGTCACCACCTCCAGCAACGTGACCGCTTTCTTCCGGGTGCGCGCCAGGAGGAGTTGCGGCGCCACCTCCAACTGGTCCAACACGGTCCAGGTGAGCGTGAGCGCCTCCGGTGGCGGTGGTGGTGATGCGTACCAGTACTGGATTCCGGTGGTGGCGAACGCGCCTGGGAACGGTGGGACGTACTTTTACTCGGACGTTTCGGTGCTCAACGTGGGCAATGCGCCGGTGACGGTGAATTTTGCGTACTCGCCCACGAGTGGGGGGACGTTCACTGGGTCTTCGCAGCAGCCGTTGCCGGTGGGGGGTCAGGGGATCTTTCGGGACGTGGTGGGGCAGTTGAACAAGGTGGGGACCAAGGGGGTGCTGCGGGTGTCCGGGGCGCAGCCGTTGAAGGTGATATCGCGGACGTACAACAAGCTGGCTGCTGGGAACAGCTTGGGTTTGGCGGCGGGGACCACGTTCGGGCAGTACATCGAGGCGTACCCGTTGACGGAGACGCTGGGGGCGGGGCAGGTGGCGTACCTGGTGGGGTTGACGCAGAACGGGGCGTATCGGACGAACATTGCGGTGGCGAACTTCGGGAGCACGGTGGCGAGCGTGACGGTGTACCTGTACTCGGGGACGGGGCAGGAGCTGGCGAGTTACGCGGTGAGTTTGAACCCCGGGCAGTTGCAGCAGGTGGACGAGGCTTTCAAGGTGAAGGCGGGGCAGAGCAACTTGGAGTCGGGGTGGGCGAAGGTGGTGGTGAACGCGGGGAGCGGGGCGGTGGCTTACGCTTCGGTGCTGGACAACACCGCCACCAACAACCAAAAACCCTCCGACCCCACCACGATCCCGTTCAAGCGCTGAAAACGCTTCTTCCCAATCGAGGGCGGCCTTCGGGCCGCCCTGGCTGCTTTCCCCTGGCTGCGGCCCGGCGGCGGGGGTCGGAGGGGTTTGCTACGCTTGCGCCATGGAGCGACCGGAGGTAATCTTCCATAGGCTTGCTGGCAGCAAGAAGGCGTTGGACGCCTGCCGGCTGGTGGAGCGCCTGTACCTCGAGGGCCAGCGCGTGGTGGTTTGGTTCCAGGACGAGGGCAAGGCAGCGATTTTCGACCAGTACCTCTGGACCTTCAGCGATACCGCGTTCGTTCCCCACCGCGTGGCCAAGGAAGGGGAACCGGTGGAGGAGCCGGTGGCGCTGGTGATCGGCCCGCTTTTCAACCCCAACGGCGCGACGCACCTGGTGGTCATGGAGCTCCCTGGCTCCCTCAAGCAGGTGAAAGGGTTCCCCGTGGTGCACGACTTGCTCCCCGTGGGGGAGGAGCGGCAGGAGCAGTGGGAGAAGGCCTCCTTCGCGGTGCGCGAGGTGCGGGGCGTGGCCACCGGCCCGTAACGGCTTTCACACCACGCCGAAAAACGGCTGCACGTAGGTGTTTTCGCTGCGGTTGTGGCGCTCCAGCGCCTCCAGCGCGGCGCGGTACTCCTCCAGGGTGATGCGGCGAGAAAGCTGAGGGTAGCGGCCCTCTGCGGCCCAATGGCAGGGGCGGTACTGGCTCATGAGGCTCACCGCCACCCGGGGGGAGCAAGCTTCGGCTAACCACGCCAGCGACGCCTCCACCCCCGCCAGGTCGTGGGGCAGCACCAGGATGCGCACCAAAAGCCCGCGGCGCAGCACCCCCTTCTGGTCCACCACCCAGCGATCCCCTACCTGCCGGAACATCTCGGCGATGGCGGCCCGGGCGTGGTGTGGGTAATCCACCACCCGGGAGCAGAGCTTGCCCCGCGCCGCATCGGCGTACTTCAAATCCGGCATGTAAATATCCACGATGCCTTCCAAAAGCTGCAGCACCTCCACCGCATCGTAGGCGTTGGTGTTGAAAACGATGGGCAGCGCGAGCCCCTGTTGGGCGGCGAGGTAGAGCGCTTGCACCAGCTGCGGCACCTGGTGGGTGGGGGAAACCCAGTTGATGTTGTGGCAGCCGGCTTCGGCCAGCTCCAGCATCACCTGGGCAAGCTCCCGGGGGGTCATGGTGGCGTGGAGGAACTGCTTGGGGCGCTGGGAGATGTCCCAGTTCTGGCAAAAAACGCAGCGCAAGTTGCAGTTGGCCAAAAAGATCGTCCCGGAACCGGAAAAGCCGGAAATCGGCGGCTCTTCCCCGAAGTGCGCCTGCCAGGAAGCCACGTGCAGCAGGTGGGTGGTGGCGCAGCGCCCCAGCTCCCGGAAGCGGTCCACCCCGCAGCGGTGGGGGCAGAGGCGGCAGGGGGCCAGGAGCTGGGCAAGCTGCTCCACCCGGCGGGCAAGCTCCCCGGAAGCCAGGAGCTTGCGGTAGCTAGGCTCCCAAACGGAGGTTTCGCCGGCCTCGGCGGGGCGGGCTTCGGTCACGGCAGCAGCACCAAAGACCCCTGGACGCGGGAGTACTTGACCCGCACCAGCGCCTCGTTGGCCTGCTCCAGGGGGAGCGTTTCCACGGTGGTGCGCACCGGGATTGTGGCTGCTTCGGCGAGCAGCTGCCGGGCGTCCTCCCGGGTGGCGTTGGCTACCGAGACCACCCGCCGCTCGCGGTACAGCAGCTCGTAGGGGAACGAGGGGATGTCGCTCATGGTGATCCCCGCGCAAGCCACGGTTCCTCCCGGGGCCAAGCGAGCCAAGGCCAGGGGTACCTGCTCCCCGGCGGGGGAGAAGATCACCGCGGCTTCCAGCGCCACCCCTGGGTCCTCCTGGGGGGTGCCGGCCCAAACCGCCCCCAAGGCTTTCGCGTGCTGCTGGTGGTGGGGGGCGCGGGTGAACACGTACACCTCCGCCCCGGCGTGCCGCGCCACCTGGATCGCCACGTGGGCGGAGGCTCCGAACCCGAAGAACCCTACCCGCACCGCGGCCAACGCCCCTGCCATGCGCAAGGCGCGGTAGCCGATGATCCCGGCGCACAGGAGCGGCGCTGCTTGCTCGGGAGAAAGGCCAGGCGGCAAGGGATAAACGAAGGCAGCATCGGCGGTCATGAGCTGGGCGTAGCCCCCGGGGCGGGTAAGCCCCACGAACTGCGCCTCGGGGCAGAGGTTCTCCCGACCCGAAGTGCAGAACGAGCACCGGCCGCAGGTGCGCCCCATCCAGCCCACACCCACGGTGGCTCCCAACAGCGCCTCGGGGACGCCTTCCCCCAGAGCGATCACCTCCCCTACCACCTGGTGGCCGGCGATGATGGGGGTGGCGGGGAGCGGGATATCCCCCTCCACGGTGTGCAAATCGGTGCGGCAGACCCCGCAAGCTAGCACCCGCAGCAGCACCTCGCCGGAGCCAGGGGTGGGGTCCGGCAGCTCCCGCAGCTGCAGCGGGGCTCGCTCGGAGGGCCCAGGCTTCTCGAGGACCATGGCGCGCATCGCGCTCGCTCCCCACCCATTCTAACGGGCTGCCGGGGGTAGCGTGGTAGAATCCTTTGCCGCCGCGGGCGGCTGCGGAGGGCTCATGGGCAGAAGGCTTGCAGTGGCGTTGTGGGCGTTGGCTGTGGCTGGTTCGGTGGCGGCCCAGGAAGCTGCCAACAAGGTAGCCTTTGTGGACGTGCAGCGGGCGCTTTTGACCATCGAGGAAGGCAAGGCCAAGCGCAAGGAGCTCCAGGATTGGGCGGCACCTCGGCAGCAGGAGCTGCAGCGTCTGGACCAGGAGATCCAGGCGATGCAGCAGGAACTTGCGGGCAAACAGCAAAGCGCTGCCCCGGAGCAGCTCGCGGAGCTCAACCGCAAGCTCACCGCCAAGCGGCGGGAGTTCGAGGACAAGCAGCGGCAGTACTCCCGGGAGCTGGAGGAGCAGCAGAACAAGGTCCTCAAGGAGCTGGGGGAGAAGCTGGAGAAGCTTTTGGCCGAGTACGCTACCTCCCAGAAGCTTGCAGCGGTGTTCATCCTCCAGCCGGACCTGGTGGCTTTCGTGGCCAACTCCGCGGATATCACCGACACGCTCATCAAGCTCTACAACGAGCGCTACCCCTACCCGCCAAAGGGGGCGGGGAAGTGACATGCCGGTGATCCCCCCTGGGACCCCGGCCCCGGACTTTTCGCTCCCCGAAAGCTCCGGTGGGCGTTTTCGCTTGGCCGATGCCAAGGGGCGGTGGGTGGTGCTGTACTTCTACCCCAAGGACATGACCCCGGGCTGCACCACCGAGGCTTGCGAGTTCCGCGATCTCCACCACGAGCTGGCGGCCCTGGGGGCGGTGGTGGTGGGGGTGAGCGGGGACCCGGTCTCCCGGCACGAGAAGTTCAAGGCAAAGTACCACCTGCCTTTCCCGCTGCTGGCGGACGAGGATTTTGCCGTGGCCAAGATGTACGGCGCTTACGGGGAGAAGAGCTTCATGGGGCGGAAGGCGGAGGGGATCCTGCGCACCACGTACCTCATTGCCCCGGACGGCAAGGTGGCCGAGGTGTGGGAAAAGGTGAGGGCAGCGGGGCACGCCGCGCAGGTGCTGGAGGCGCTCCGCAGGCGCATCGGCTAGCTCGGGAGGAAGCGGTGGGACGGCGGCTTACACGCAAGCAAATCAAGCAAGACGAGTTCATCACGCTCATGGACCGGGTGGTGGGGTGGCTTTCGGCGAACTTTCGCCAAGCGTCGCTGGGGTTGGGCGGGGCGTTGCTGGTGGGGCTTGCTTGGTGGGCGTTCACCGCGCTCATGGGCAGCCGCACGGTGGCGGCCACGAAAGCTTTGGACGAGGCCGTAGCGATCCTCCAGGCACCGGTGGGGGCCGAGGCCCCGGCGGATGCCAAGGTGAAGTTCGCCACGCAAAGCGAGCGGCAGGAAGCGGCGGCCAAGGCCCTGGCCAAGGTTCGCAGCTACTGGTTCACCCCCCAGGCGCGCATGGCCCGGGTGCTCCAGGCGCGGTTGGCTGCGGAGCGGGGGGACGTGGATGGGGCGATCCGCGAGCTTTCGGCGGTGGCTTCCCACCGCAACCCGGACGCGGCGGTGCGCCTGGCCACCTTGGACCTGATCCACCTACGGCTGGCCAAAGGGGACGTGGCGGGGGTGATCCAGGATCTGCAAGCCATGGCCGCCGGGAAGGACAAGCGCTTGCCCCGGGACCAGGCCATGTTCGAGCTGGCCGCTGCTTACGAGCGGGCCGGGAAGGGAAGCGAGGCCCAGAAGGTGCTGCGGCAGCTGGTGGAGAACTTCCCTGACTCCCCCTGGCAGCGGGAGGCCCAGCAGAAGCTCGCCGCTTCGAGCTAGCAAGATCCCAGCGCAAGCACGCTTCAGCCCCCTCCCCGGGGCCACCCCGCGGCTCACCCCTTCGAGCCAGGCGATTCCGTGGCGTTCAGCCCAGGGAACATCCCAGTCGCTCGCGACGTACCGCGGCCTTGACAAGCGCGGTGCATCCATCTATATTTCGCGCGTTGACGAAATGACTCATCCCGCCCTCGCCTCGGTAGTTCGTGGCTTTCCCGCGCCGGCGCAGCGGGTGCCGCTGCGCAGCCTAGCTGTCCTGCGCCACCAGCGGCTCTGCTTCGGCGAGCTTCGGGCGGCGCCAGCTCGCCGGCGAGGCGAGGTTGGCGCACTGCCGGCGGCGCATGGAACGTCCACGGGCGGGGCGGCGTGGCTCGGGTGGTGCGGGGTAGGGGGCAGGTGGAGTCTGGATGGTTTGGCACCGGTGGCGCAGGACGCCGCGCCGGTGCCGGAGGAGATCGCATGACGGGGCAGAGCAAGCGGATGAACGTCTTCGAGCGCTACCTGACGCTGTGGGTGGCACTGTGCATGGTGACCGGGGTGGTGCTGGGCAAGGCCTTCCCCGAGCTGGTGGCGGCGCTGCGCGGCCTGGAGTTCGGCTCGGGAAGCCAGATCAACATCCCCATGGCGGTGCTGATCTGGCTGATGATCTACCCGATGATGCTGAAGATCGACTTCGCATCCATCGCCCGTGTCGGCAAGAAACCCAAGGGTTTATTCATCACGCTCTTCGTCAACTGGCTCGTGAAGCCGTTCTCGATGGCGTTCTTCGGCTGGGTGTTTTTCAAGCACCTGTTCTTGCCGCTGGTCGGGCCGGAGTTGGCGAGCCAGTACGTCGCTGGCGTGATCATCCTCGCCGCCGCGCCGTGCACCGCTATGGTGTTCGTCTGGTCGTACCTGGCCGACGGCGATCCTGCCTACACGTTGGTGCAGGTCTCGCTGAACGATCTCATCATGCTCGTGGCGTTCGCCCCCGTCGTGAAGTTCTTGGTCTCGGGCGCCTCTGGCCTGGAGGTGCCGTTTCGGGTGCTGCTCTACTCGGTGCTGATCTTCGTGGTGATCCCCCTGGCCGCCGGGAGCGTATCCCGGTCGTGGCTGATCGCCAGGCGCGGTGTGGAGTGGTTCACCGAGCGGTTCGTGGCGTTCTTCCACCCGGTCACCGTGCTCGCGCTGTTGGCAACCCTGGTGTTGATCTTCGCGTTCCAGGCGGAGAACATCACCACCCGGTGGTTCCACGTTCTCCTCATCGCGGTGCCGATCCTCATCCAGGTGTACTTCAACTCGTCCCTGACCTACGCGTTGATGAAGCTCTTCAAGGTGGAGTACGCGGTGGCAGCGCCGGGAGCGCTCATCGGCGCTTCCAACTTTTTCGAGCTGGCGGTGGCCACGGCCATCGCCCTTTACGGTCCGGGCTCCGGGGCGGCGCTGGCCACGGTGGTGGGCGTGCTCGTCGAGGTGCCGGTGATGCTCTCGGTTTGCAAGGTGTGCCTCGCCACCAAGCCCTGGTTCGATCATGCGCCTGGGGCGCAGAAGGGAGTCGTCCATGTTTAGGCGTGTGTTGTTCGCCACGGACCTGTCAGCGGCTTCGGATCTTGCCCTTGACTGCGTGGCTGGATGGCAGGGCCTCGGGCTTGCCAACGTCACCGTGGCGCACGTGCACAGCATCGGCTACGTCGCGGGAGCCACCGGGCTGGAGGAGAAGTTGCGGGCCGACCATGCCCCCAAGCTCGAGCGGCAGGCGCAGCGCCTGCGCGATGCCGGAGTTGCAGCCACCTGGCGGCTGGAGTTTGGAGTGCCCTACCTAGAAATCGAGCGCATCGCGCGCGAAGAAGGGGCCGAGGCCGTGATCCTCGGTTCCCACGGCAGCTCGTGGATCAAAGAAATTTGGCTAGGCTCCATTGCCGACGCGATCCTCCGCCACTCGACCCTCCCGGTGCTGGTGATCAAGGTCAATCGTCTGCTCGAAATGCCCCGCGAGCAGTGCGCCGATTTTTGTGGCTCGCTCTTCGGCAGGGTTCTCCTGGCCACCGACTTTTCTCCGGCGACCGCCGGCGCGGTGGACTTCGCGCGCGAGCTTGCCCGGCGAGGAGCCCAGGTGCGGCTGGTGCACGTGCAAGAGCACTCACGCATCTTCCCCCACTTGGCGAGCCGTCTCGAGGAGTTCAACCGCGAGGACGCGCGGCGCCTGGAGGGGTTGGCTGAGGAGCTGCGCCGCCTGGGCGCCACGGAGGTCTCCTGGGAGGTCCGTACCGACCATCCGGTGAAGGGCGTGCTCGCCGCCGTTCAGGAATGGCAGCCGCGGTTCGTTCTGGTGGGGCGGCATGGGCGTGGTGGGGTGGCAGCCAGACTCATCGGCTCCACGTCCCACGACGTGGCCCGGGAAAGCCCGGTGCCGGTGCTCGTGGTGCCGTGACTGGTGCGCGAGCAATCCATCAGCGCCCGCTCGAAATCGGGTGGTTGACCGCGTCGCGTGACACGAACCATGGGCAGCCCGACTCCGTACCCCGGTGGGTGAGAATCCGCACGGAAGCTGTTGCGTGCAGCCGCTGGCATCCGGCCGGCACGGCGCACGG
>Ga0209018_1000428_pt1 | contig 39398 bp, 38 predicted proteins | sample YNPBryBLVA2012_FD_185814 | JGI IMG/M metagenome (GOLD analysis project Ga0209018, IMG submission 185814) | Anoxygenic and chlorotrophic microbial mat microbial communities from Yellowstone National Park, USA - YNP Bryant BLVA 2012 (SPAdes)... ...
TCATTCAGCTTACACAAGCCATTTACCTGGTATCCAATGCGTCTGATTTGCATACTCCTTGGTTGTCCAAGGAGTGCTATATGTAGCTGAGCTTATGCAATCCGGAGACTTGCCAGATTGACTTGAGTCGGTTAAGGTGCTTTTGCTCCTTAAAAAAGGAGGATCTACCTTGGCAGACAATCGCATCGTACTTTTCCCCTACGGCCAGCCGGTGGACCGGGACAAGCGCGATGCCTGTCTGGCGCTTGTCATCCATGCCGGCGGAGACCTGAACCGCATCCATGACGGGCCTTGGGATTCGGACCCGGCCAGCGAAAGCGCCGAGAAGAATTTTCTGCGCTACATCTCGCGCATCCGGGAAATCGTGAACGGCTCCCGCCCGCCGCTCGTCGTCCTGACGCGTACCAATCCCCTGCCCTTGGCTGTCCTGGCCAAGCGGCGGCGCCTCTGCGGCGCGATCAAAAATCTGAATCGCGCGCCCTGGGCTATCTTCGTTGACTCGGTGCTCGATCCGTTCTTTTACCGGAATGCAAGTAAGCTCGGCACCTTCGACACCAAGTGCGAAGGCGACGGCGAGAATACCATGTTCTGTCTGTGGACTCCGGATGAAGCCCAACGAAGCGCGGTTCAGGAGCGCTACATCGTCTGGTTCCCGCAGACTGCCTGCGACGGATTCTTTAAGGTGCGGATGGCTATGCACTTGAAAGACCTGGACCAAATGCCGATTGAGCCTGTCACCCAAGCTAGAGTGCGCGCTCTGACCGACCTGGACGAGCCCGTGTCGTCCGTCCGCCGCAGACTCTAAAAGCCCTCGGATTTATTCTGAGGGCTCTTTTTAATCCTTTGACCCAGCACAAACCCGGGGGTCTCCGATATCAAAAACCGCCGGCTGTTTTTTGCCGGCGGTTCTTGGATTTTGTCTTTTTTTGTTGGGTTCTCCTCCCCTCAAACGTCCGAAAGGATTCGGGCTCTCAAGGGGAGACGGGACCGAGATGGTCCCATTGAGGAAGGGGGCTGGAAGAGAGATTATGGGGTCGCCCACTTGGCACCGAACATATATCCGATGCCGATCGTCAGGACGGCCAGAACGAACAGCCCCAAGATGAAGGAGCCTGCCCCGATCCAGCTCACGAAGCCGTTGAGCGCGGCGAGGACGGCGACGAGACCGACGAGCAGGGCGAACAAGACGGCGAAGAATACGCCGATGATGATCGCCCCCGTGAGGACGTACATCCCGAGTAGCCCGAGACCTCCGTTGATAGCCTGGGCGACCGCGATGCGGGCTTCGGGGCCATGGAAGGCTTTGGTTGACTGGGACTGGACAGCGGGCGGCGGGGGTGGTGCAGCATAACCGCCGGGGGGCATAGCCATTTGTTTTCTCCTTTCTTCTTTGCGGATGTTAGAGCCCCTAGATGAGGCTATGGAGGATGGCGTTGCAGGCGAAGATGCTCAGCACGCTGAAGCCTGAGACCGCCGCCAGCACGAGACCCAGAAGCAGGATCGAGCCGATGAGCACGGCCGCTCCGGTCCCGAGAGATCTCGCGATGCTCGGCGGCTTGATGACTCTCTCGAAGAGTCCGACCTTCTCTTTCTCCTCGGGCTTGGGGGTGGGGGTTGGGGATAGGGCGGGTGTCACGGGTGCAGCCTGAGCCACAGGCCTGGTCGCGGCGACCGCTGGTGTCGCGGCCGGCACAGCTGGTGCGGGCGTGGGCGCAGACGCAGCGGGAGTTGACGCAGAGGCAGGACTGGCGCCACGGACGCGGAACCTCGGCTTTGACATTTTTATCTCCTTCTTTATTAGAGGTTTAAAGGTTCGCTTAACTAAACAAAATAGCACAAAATAACCATTTTGTCAATAGTACATGGTCAATAAAAATTGCTCTGATGAGCCATTTTTATCTGTCTTATTTTAGCCAATTTTTACAAATAATGTGATTTTTAGCCATTGCCTGCGGCCCGCCGGCGTTCGTAGTCTTTCAGAAGTGTCTTACGGATGCGAATGGATTTCGGCGTCACTTCCACCAATTCGTCGTCGCCGATGTATTCCAGGGCGTCTTCCAGGCCCATGATGCGCGGCACGTCCAATGAAACCGCCACACCTTCACCTTTGGAGCGCATGTTGGACAGCCGCTTCTCCTTACAGACGTTGACCACCAGATCTTCCGGTCTGGCGTTCTGGCCAATGACCTGGCCTTCGTAGACCGGGGCCCCCGGCTGAATGAAGAGCCGACCCCTTTCCTGTGCCATCTTCATGCCGTAGGAGTTGGATATGCCGGATTCATGCGCAATGAGCGAGCCGTGACTGACGTTGCCCAGGTCACCGCAATACGGCCGATAGCCGATGAAGAGCGAGTTCAAAATGCCCTGGCCGCGCGTGTCCATCATGAATTCATTGCGGTAGCCGATGAGGCCGCGGGTCGGAATGACGAATTCCAGGTAGGATGTCCCGTTCTCAACGCGCATATCCTTGAGCTCCCCTTTCCGTTTGCCGAGTTTTTCGATGACCGTGCCGGCCATGTTTTCCGGAACCTCAATTGAGACTTCCTCGAACGGCTCATGACGCTCACCATCCACTATCTTGAAAATGACCTTAGGCCGCGAAACTTGAAGTTCAAAGCCGTCGCGCCGCATCTTCTCGATCAAAATTGCGAGATGCAGTTCGCCGCGGCCCGAGACGATGAAGCCGTCGGTTTGCGTATCATTCTCTACGCGCAGCGCCACGTCATTCTGCAGTTCGCGGTCCAGCCGTTCCTTGATATTGCGTGAGGTAGTGAATTGGCCTTCCTGTCCGCTCAAGGGCGAGGTGTTCACGGCGAACGTCATTTGCACGGTCGGTTCTTCGATTTTAAGAACTGGTAGAGCTTCCGGATTAGCCGGGTCGGCCAGCGTTTCGCCGATATTCACGCCGTCGATGCCTGAGAACGCCACGATTTCGCCGGCCGGCGCTTCATTGACCTCTATCCGGCCCATGCCGTCAAAGATCATGACGCTCGAGACCTTGACTGCGGTCGTTTGGCCGTCGCGGTTGATCCAAGCGACCTGGCCCGGCCTGAAGATGCCGCGTTGGACGCGGCCGATGCCGATTTTGCCTTTGTAGTTGTCGTACAAGACGTTGGCGATTGAAACTTGGAGCGGGCCTTTGGTATTGGCCTTCGGCGCCGGAATCTCCTCGATAATAGTCTGGAACAGCGGCTTGATGTCGGTCATAACGTCCAGCCTCGGCTCCCAACCGGCTTTAGCCTGCTTGGCCGAGGCGTAGATGACCGGAAAGTCGGCCTGCTCGTCGGTCGCGCCCAAGGCCACAAATAGGTCGAAAGTTTGATTGAGCACCCAGTCCGGCCGGGCATCGGGTTTGTCTATCTTATTGATTACCAAAATGATTCGATGCCCGGCGTCGAGCGCCTTCTTGAGCACAAATTTTGTCTGGGGCATGGGTCCCTCTTTCGCGTCCACCAGGAGCAGACAACCGTCAACCAGGTTCATGATGCGCTCAACTTCCCCGCCAAAATCCGCATGCCCCGGGGTGTCCACGATGTTGATTTTATATCCTCCATAGACCACGGCCGCGTTCTTGGAGAAGATGGTGATGCCGCGTTCCCGTTCCAGCGGGTTAGAGTCCATGATGGCCTCACCTTCCAAGACCTTTTCGCGGAAAGTCTCGGACTGCTTCAACAGAGAATCCACCAACGTGGTTTTGCCGTGGTCGACGTGGGCGATGATGGCGATGTTGCGGAGTTCCATACAGTCGGCAGATATTACAGCAAATATCCGTTTTAGTCAAAGGCGACGGAACTCTCCCGTCGCCTTTCGGTCTATGTGCGGAATAGCGTCTGTTTAGCGGTTCGCATGGCTCCCCCAGAACTTCTTGGCCGCCTCGATGAATTCTGGATGGCCCTTCTTCTCCTTCATCCACGTCCACCATTCGATGCCCCAGAAATCCACGGTATCCAGGCCCATGCGCTCTGCGAACGAGAAGTTTTTGGTCATCTGGTCCGCATTCATGCTTGTTAGCTGGTCTGGGATGGGCGTGTCTTGCAGGGTCTTGTTGCTCCACGGCTCCATCTGAAATTCACTGACGTACAGACCCTTTACGCCCAGCGGCCGTAGGAGAATAGCTTTCCTCTTGTAAAGATACGGCGGCACGAACCAGTAGCGGAAATTCATGTCACCGAGGAGGGGGTTCCGCACCACGCGATAGACGCTGACACCGAGTCGATCCACGAATACGCCAAGCGTGAGCCAGAGCGAGAGTTCACCCGAATCAGTCGTTAAAACCGGCCGCGTCGGGTCTAGCCCTCTTACGAATTCGGTCTCGCGTCGGATAAAGAGATAGTCCGGCGCCGGGCAATCTCCATAGCGAAAATGCGGCTCGTTCTCGACCTGCCAGGCCAGGATGGCCGGGTTGTCGCGGTAGCGCGTCACGACTTTTTCTAGATAACGTAGGGTCTCCTGCCGCTGCTGTTCGCGCGGCAGTTTCTTCCACCAGTCGGGTCCCCAGCACTCGGGCCAGCGCGGCAGTTTTTCGCCGACGGCCAATACGACTTTGCCGCCGCGCGAACCCACGGCCTGAATGTCGCGGTCCAAATCCTTGAAGTCCCATTCGCCTTTTGTGGGTTCGATAAATTTCCAATATGCCGCCAGACGGAATCGCCGAATGCCGATGTCATCTAGCGCCATTTCGAGCGTCTTGTCCGGATCCAGCCCAAGTTCCTCGGCGTACGGCCGGCTGAAGGTTATACCATAGCTCACATTCGGCGTCTTGCTCGGCCAGCCAACAAAAAGGAAGGCTAGAATGCTGACAATAACGAAACCGAGCAGACCGAGAATGAGCTTGACGAGCGATCCGAGTTCGAAAGTCATATTGGGAAAGCCATTAGTCGGTAGGCGTGAGTCGATAGTCGTGTGGGATGAGCTCAATCGCGTTCATACCAGCAAATACATGCCGACGGCCGTAACGCCGAGTGCGGCGCCTTTCAATAACAAAGTCCGTTTATCCAGATGCTCGCCCAAGAGCTGGAGCGCCCGTTTGCGCAGGGCCAGTGCGAGCAGAACCAGAAAAGCGTATTGCATGGCTTGCAAGGCGTTAACCAAGGAGGCGCTACCTTTTGACATGGCATATTGGACCAAGACGAAACCGATAGCGCCCAAGCCTTGGCCGACCAGGGCCAGGATACCGGCGAGCTTGCCAGGTTGTTTACTTTTGGATCTCCCCTCTTTAGCCGGTTGAATGATGTTCCAGGCTTCTTGGCCGGCTTTGGGGTCGATGAGCGCCAAAAGCCCAAGAGCGGTCAAGGCGGCCGCCAGCCGCGACACGACGAAGCCGCCGAAGAAACCGCTGGCGTCGTAGACCGCCTTGCCAGTCACGGACGAGACGGCGAACAGGATGGCGGCAGTCACGGCGAGCCAGATGGTCTGGTTGTTCGGCCGTCCCACGGTTTTGCCGCCCGAGAGCATGAAGGTCGCGACTATGAGGAGCCCGAAACCGACGAAAGTCCGGTCGCTCAGGCGCTCGGCTAAAAAGGCGAAAGCCCCGGCCAAAGTGAAGACCGGGATGAGCGAACCGACGATGGGCACGACCCGGCTGGCTTCGGCGCGCGCCATGGCCGCGAAGAACGCCCACAGGGCGAAGATGAAGGCGGCGCCGCTCACCACGGCCAGGAACCAGCCGCCGCCCTGCGGCCAGGAGACGACGAACGGCACGGCCAAGACCACGACGGTCGACAGCACGCCGACCAGCCCGGCGTAGGTCGCGCTGCGCGAGAACGCGGATTTGAGGAGTATCTTATCAATGGCGAAGGCTACGCCGTTCGCGAGATGCCCGATGACCGCGAAGATAAGCCAGCTCATATGTCGATAGTGTCGTCTTGTCTTGGGACGTCGGTGCTGATCCGAAATTCCTCCGTGATCCGGGTCGCCAGTGCCGCCGCCGCTTCTTCTTCGCCATGGACGCAGTAGACGCGGCCGGGCAACTGTTCCGCGGATTTGAACCAGTTCAAGATCTGCCGTTGGTCGGCATGCGCGCTGTATGAACCGATGGATATGATTTTCGCTTTGACCTGGACTCGCTCCTCTAAAACCTGGACGTTTTTTTCGCCATTATAAAGTTTGCGCCCCAAAGTTCCGCCGGACTGATAACCGATAATGAGAAGCGTCGAACGCTTGTCTCCTAGATAGCGCACGAGATGGTGAAGGATACGGCCACCGTTCATCATGCCGGAACCGGCGATGATGACCTTCGGTCGGGGCGAGGCGTTGATGGTTTTCGATTCGTCGCGGGATAAGGTCTTGTGTAATCCTGGAAAGGTGAACAGGTCGTCACCCGACCTGACCAGACGCAAGGCTTCGCGGTTATAATATTCTGGGTATTCCTGCATCACATCCGAGGCATGGATAGCCAGCGGACTATCCAAGAAAATATCAATCTGAGGAATAAGCTTGTTTTCGATCAGGTGATTCAACTCGAAGAGCAAAAGTTGTGTCCTTTCAATCGCGAAAGCCGGTATAAGCAGAACACCGTCCTGCTTCATCGTGTCGATGATACACTCGCGCAAAATTTTTTCCCGGACCTCCATCTCTTCATGCAGCCGGTTGCCGTAAGTCGATTCGACAATGACCACGTCTTGCGCGGCGAGCTGGGCTGTGGGCTTGAGGATTTGGTCCGGTATATTGCCTAAATCCCCGCTGAACGCCAGCCGCGCTCCCCCGTTCTCCTGCAGTTCCACGAAAGCGCTGCCCAGGATATGGCCGGCATCACGGAAACGGAAAGATAGACAGCCTATTTTGACACGGTGGGAGTAATCGACAGGAATCATTAGGTCGATTATGCCGGCAACATCTTCCCGTTCGAAGAGCTTGGGACGGGCCAAGCGCCGATAGTCATCCTCCATGATTTGTTCCGCGTCCTCCAGGACGAGTTTGGCCAGTTTGGCCGTGGGCGGAGTGCAGTAGATCTTGCCGGTGAAACCTTCACGGACGAGTTTGGGGAGCCGCCCGACATGATCGAGATGGGCGTGCGTAACGATTACGGCATCGATGGTCTTGGGGTCAAAACCGAAATCCTTAAAATTTTTGGCGTCGGAGAAGGCCGAGCCCTGGAACATCCCGCAGTCCAAGAGGACGCGGCAATCCTTAGTTTCGACTAGGTGACAGGATCCGGTGACTTCGCGCGCCGCGCCGTGGAATGTTACTCGCATATCAGTAAACAAGTTTAGCATGATATACTGTCCCAAGCTATGAAACGGTCCATGATTTTGGACCTGGCTTGCGCCCTGTTGCTCGGCGCGGGTTGCGGCCGAACTAAGTCCAGTGCCCCAAGCGGGGCGCCGCTACCCCAAGACCAGCGCATCACCCCAAAAGCCGCGGCTCAGCCGACGGCCAAACCCCAAATACCCGAGGCCGCCAGGAACGTCCCGCTGCCGGCGGCAAAATAAGGCTGTTCGGTTTAGCTCGGTCGTTATCAAAAGCTCCGGCCTGAAGCCGGAGTTGTTTCATGGACGGATGCGTCACCTGAAAAAGATAAAGCCGAGAATGATGGACGACTCCAGAGCTAACACCAGGCCGACTGAAAAATAGGTCAGGCGGTGGGCAATCTGGGGATGGCCGAAGATTTCATTAAAGGTCGGTTCAAAAATCCAGAGTTTGCCTCGCAAAGCCGCTTCGCTAACGAGGATTAGCAGTAGGGCGAAGCCGCCGTAGGCGAACGGCAATGGCCCTGGCGCTCCGACCAGGACGGCCAAGATGAAGGCTATGAGATAAGCGGTCAGGCTCAAGCCCGCCCAAATCATGGCGTGACTGAATTCCAAGTTTGGCTTCGCGGTCCGTTTGATAATGTTTTTTCTGACTGGTTTTCTCATAATAAGCTAATTATATCAGACATCGGCCTGCAGATTAATTCTGCGAATCAATTAGCCATGTCAAAGCCTTAGATTAAAAATGGCGGAGACGCCAGACGCCCCCACTCTATAGGGAACACCACAACGTTGCGCATGGCTACGGTGCGCTTGGCATAACGGCACCATGCGACGCATGACTTCAAACGGCGTTAGTTTATCAGACATATCCGAACAAGTTAGCCTTTGACATAAGAGACACTTGCCCCGGTCTGGAGGATCAGAGCGATCCGTGCTTTGACATCCCGGCTCCCGCGTCCGATGCTGTATCAGCACCTTCAACCGCGAAAGGCAGGTGGGGCATGAAAATCACGATAAACGTCCCGGATACGGCCCTGGCCGAACTCCAGAAGCTCATGGACGAAACTGACGCAAAAAACATCAATCAGCTCTTCCAACGGGCTATCGGCTTCTATCTCTACCTCTTCCGTTTGACGCGCGGCGGACTCCGTCTCGCCATTCTCAACCGCAAACTCGAAATCGAGGGCCGGCTCATCGACCACCGCCTCTTCACCGAGCTGTTCCACGAAACCTCGCCGACGCCAAACCCGGCAGGCAAACAGGAGAATTGAGATGCCGCGCCAACCCAGCCTGACGCGACCATGTGTCAGGCGTTTTTTAATTCAGAGAGGAGATCCGGGACGTCGGCCGCCCGGATAACAAAACCGCTGTCGATCTTGGTCTCATCTGCGTATCCGAGGCATAAAGATTCATCTGCGCCCTCTGGACGAGCCGACGCTCGGCGGGAGGCGAAATAGACGTACCTAGCGGCCGGCCGTCCCAAGTGCAGCTAAAACCCAAAATATCTGTCACGTTTTTCACGTCATTCACCATCGATCACGGTCCCGCGGAATTGCCGGCCAGTCAGAATGTCTTTGACGTTCGCCAAATCGCGGCCTGACGAGATGACAACCTCCATCCCCCACTTCTGCGCCAATTTTGAAGCCACCGGATCGAATGGTGCATTCGCGCCAGGCGACCATTTGTCGCCTACGATCTTGCGAAAGTCCTTCCAAGCGAGGCGCTCGATTGGCTCGGCGTCGTCGAAGCGCGACGGATCCTTGTCGTAGACCGCGTCGATATTGGTCAGGTTGATAATGCGTTTAGCCCCGTATCTTTTCGCGAGGCGGACCGCCACATAATCCGTACTCCAACCCGGCTTCCATCCGGCCGCGATCAGCACCGGCTCGCGCCACGCGAGTCGTTTCGTTGGATCCTTCGTCACGCGCGGATTGGCCTGATGGCGGAAGACGGAACGCAGGAGATGGGCATTCAACCGCGTCGCATGGATGCCGATCCAGTCCACGTCCTCCGGATCGAGCTTGGTGACGGCCAAAGCCGCCTTCTGGTATTCGCGCGCCGTGTGCCCGCCGCCGACCACGATGATGAACCGCTCGCCGGTTTTTATCCGGCTTTGGATGAGCTCGCGGAACTTCTCGAGGAAATTCATGTCGATGCCGGTCTTGGGCACGATGATGGATCCGCCGACCGAGATAACGATGGGTATCTTTGACATAGTTTCATTATGGCTTGTCATTGCGAGGAGTCCGACGACGAAGCAATCTCTTAATTTTTCCGAGAAACACAGAGATTGCCGCGCTTCGCTCGCAATGACAGGATAGCTTGTGTCATTGCGAGGAGTCCGACGACGAAGCAATCTCTGGAATCCGGAGATTGCCACGCGCATTCCGTCTTTACGCTCGCGATGCCAAAAAGATTATTTTTCAATTTCCAAAAGCCCATTCACTATCCACGACACGAGCCAGAACACGAGCGCGCCCCAGAAAGCGGCCGAGAAGTTGGCCACGTCGAAGCCTTTGACGATGGACGACGCCAACCAAAACATGAGCGCGTTGATGACCAACGTAAAGAGGCCGAGAGTTAGGATATTGACAGGCAAGGTCAGGATGATAATGAGCGGCCGGATGAGCGCGTTCACGAGCCCGATGACGAGCGCCGCGACAAGCGCACTCCAAAAATTTGCCACGCGCACGCCCGGCACGACGTAAGCGGTCGCGAGCACGGACAGGGCGCTCATAAGCCAGCGGAGGAGGAGGAACATATTGTTTTCCGTCATCCTGAGCGTCAGTAAAGGATCTTTCTAAGGTCCTGCACTCCGTTCAGGACGACAATTATTCGAATTTCTTCTTGATTTCCTTAACTTTATTTTCGGCCGCAGCCAAACGTTTCTTGAGCGCGACCGCAATCTCCATGGCGCGCTCGAACTTGGCTAGCCCCTGGTCCAAATCAGTTTCTCCCCGCTCAAACCAGGCCGAGATATCCTCGAGCTCTTTAAACCCCTTGGCGACATCGATGTTTTTAGTGTCTTTCTTGGAAGGCATAATTTTCTCTTGTCGTCTCGACCGGAGTGGAGAGACCTCCTAAGAGGTTTCTCGACTTCGCTGCGCTACGCTCGAAACGACGAATGCATTCATAACAATTTCGGCTGCCGCTCCTGCCCGTTGACCCGCGTAATGGAGGCATCGGCCTGGCCGTCAGCCAGGACAAGCGCCACCTCCTGCCCAACGCACAGCCTGGCCGTCGATGACACGCTCTTGCCACGGCTGTCCTTCAATATAGCATATCCCCGCTTAAGCACGCCCTTCGGGTCAAGTGATTGGAGTAGCCGCGTTTGGTTCACGAGTTCTCCGGCAAAATCCTTTAGCCAAGCGTCAATTTTGTCAGAGATGTCTGACATCACCACCGCCAATTCAGTCTGCCGCCCCGCAATCCACATGGCCGGCGCCGTGAAAACCTTGTCGAGGATGGACTGACCCGCATCCAATTCCTGCCGCAACGCGCTTTCGATGCTTTGGACCATGTTCGCCAGTTCAAACATAACATCGCGCCGGTCCGGCACAAGGCGCCGCGCGCAATCTGTCGGCGTGGAGCCGCGCACGTCGGCCGCTTCTTCCGCTAGCGTCAAATCGCGTTCATGACCGATGCCAACCAAAGTCGGGATGCGCGAGCCGTGGATGGCCCGGACCACCCGCTCGTCATTGAACACCATCAGTTCCTCGAGCGACCCCCCGCCCCGCGTCACGACCAGGACGTCATACCTTTTTCCGTCGTTCTGAGCAGAGGGTGTCTGACTTCCGGAGTCGAAGGACCTTTCTAAGAAAATTTCATTCGCTTGTTCAATCGCGTTGACGATCTCCTGCGGTGCCCTCTCGCCTTGCACCAGAACATGGTATAGGTCGATCTCGAGACCTCCCCAACGTTCATTCAGGATGCGGATGAAGTCGCCGTACGCCGCGCTTTCTCTAGAAGCGACAAGCGCAATGCGCCGCGGAAAACGCGGCAACGGCCGTTTGCGCGCCGCATCGAACAGGCCTTCTTTCTCAAGCTTTAACCTCAATGCAGCCAGCGCCTTCTTGAACGCGCCTTCGCCGGCCAATTCGATGCGTTCGGCTGAAAGCGAAAACTTGCCGTACTTGGGATAGACACGCGGCGTCCCAAAAACCCTGACCTTGGCTCCATCCTCGATAGGTACATTGAGCTGCCAAGCCGGGATAAAGACATTGATCAGAGCCTTGTCGTCCTTCAGGTCGAAGGTCACCCACTGCCCCTGGTTGATGCGGTAGCCCGAAATCTCACCCTCGACAGCCAAAACCTCGCCACCCAAAGTCTCGCGCAGCACGCCGTTGACTATTTCGATATATTCGCTGACCTGGAGGACCTTCATTTGACCTATAGTATAGGTAAATCAGCCCGAATTCAAAATCGCCGTCTGCGCAATAAATGACCTCCATGAGTCATGGAGGCCGCAAATCACTCCGCCGCCAGGCAGCGCGCCGCGCGCTGGAGGTATTCGACGGCCAGATCGGTGTCGAGGTGGTCGTCATCGGTCCGGAGACGGCGTTCGGCGTCGATCGACAAGTCAGGATACTCACGCAGGAGCTGCTTGACCGTGTGCAAGGTATAGACCCCGAATCCGCCGCTGATGCCAAGCTGCATCGGGACCTTCTCCGCCTTCATGGCGACCACGAAATTCCGCAGCATGTCACTGCTGCACCGCATGCCGTTGCCGCCCGACAGGTCGAACATCAGATATTCGGCCACGCTGGCGTAAGCGGCTGCCTTCCTCGCGAGGCGCTGAGGCGAATAGTCAGCGCGCCGGAACATGCTGTGGTTGGCCTGGATGACCAGCTTTTGGTCGGGATGCCTGACCTTGAAAGCCTGTAGCAACCTGAGGGGCGGCTCGTCCAGGTTGAGCTGGATGCCATGCAGATGCGGCCCGCCGTGCGCCACAATCTCCTCAAGCTGGCGTTCCAGGGCGTCCAGATACTTGGCGTGGTAATGCACCAGGTTCAGGACCCGGGGATCGTCAACGAAAATCGCAGCGATATCCTGAATCTTGGGGTAGCGATTCGGATAATCGCTCGGCATGCCGTTGAGTGTCTTATCGCTCGCCAGCACCCCAACCATCAACGCGTGCCTTAATTTAGGCATGGCACCCAAGACTATAGTCACTTCGTCACCTGACATGAAGCCGGTGATGCCGACGTAGGGTCTTTCCATCAGAACCTCCATGGGATGTGCAAAGGACAGGCTGGAATTTTATTCCGAACAACCGAGCTGTGCAACGCCGACAGCCTCAATCGCACTTGCCGAACGCAACACGATTCTTGCACTCGGTGTACCGAATCGGATAAACGATTTCGCTTATAGATCTTCTCCTCCGCTGCCGTATCGATGGGCTGGCCGTAATATCCATAGCAGTGGCAATCGAGATCCGCTGTGATACCGCCGCCGCACCGGCCGCAGACGAAAATCTGAACCGCCGGCTGAATGCCGGCAGACGCTGGGCCGCCCGGACGTTCACCAGATTAACTAGGTAAAAAGTGCAGAGATTGCTTCCACTGAACACCCAAATCATATCCTCCTTGGTTCGCGGAAAGCAAAAACTAGCACCATCCGGAATACTTGTCCAGCCGCCGGTTCGTTACTCACCGTTCCCCACCGAAAGCGGCCAACCGATCCGCCGTGAGTTTCAGGCCCCCGGACAGAATGGCGTTGCCCAAACTCGCACTGGAGATGTCGGCCAAATGCTTAAGCCTAGCCATTCGCTCGGTTCCCTGCAGAACATATGGCCGGCTCTTGTCGAGCCTGACCGGAAACAGCCTAAGCTCGCTCCGGCCGTCCGCCAAGATCAAGCCCACGGCCAGGCCGTAGTTCGTCTCGACTGACCAGTCCTGATCGAACACGAAATTGCCGAGCGAATAGGCGATGGGCCGGCCGCGATAGGCCTCAATCGACTCCATCCAATGCGGATGACTGCCGATGACCGCGTCCGCGCCCGAATCGACGAACCAGTGGGCCAACTCGATCTGGGCCGGGCTCGGCTTGTTTTTGTATTCGTTACCCCAATGGATGAACGGCACCACGAAGTCAGCCTCGGCACGAGCTTTCCGCAACGCCTGGAACGCCTCTTTTCGGTCCAAGGGATTGCTCGTGATGTTAAAACCCAGGAGGGCGATTTTGCGGCCGCGCTTCTGAAGGAAGACGAGCGACGAAGTCGCGTCATCCAAAGTCTCGTGGCCGAACGGTTGCAGACCGGCCTCGTACAGCCGGCGGTACGATTCGCCAAAGCCGGACCGACCTTGGTCAAGTGAATGGTTATTCGCCTGCGACAAAGCGTCGAAGCCCACGGACTTCAAAACGTCGATGACTTTAGGGTCGAACCTGAAGCTGATGGACTTGGACGAAGCCTGACGTTGTGCCGTCACCGGACCCTCTAGGTTGCCGACGACCAAATCATACTTACCAAAAGCTCCGTCTTTGAGGTTACCGACGTGTTCGAAAGGATAGCCGAAGTCATTGGCCTGACGGATGCGGGTGGCCACTGTCCGGTCCAGCATAATGTCGCCCACGAACAGAAGCGAAATTGGCGGTTTGTAGCTTGGCACGTCACGCGCCTGCGGCAAACTGCCGGCATATTTCTCGGCGCAACCGACGCATGGCCCTTGGCCGTAGTCCGGCACGGTCGCCGTCACGGTCACAGTCTGCTGGCTCACCCAACCTGTCTGCGGATAGACAAAAACGAAAATCCCCAGGACGAGCGCCAGGCCAACGGCAACCATGCCGCTGATCAAAAGCTGTAATTTGGCCACAAGCGAATTATCCACCAGAAGACAATCGCCCATCCGGCATACGCCAAGATCAGATCCACCGGAAACCAGGCATCCTCGCGTACGCCGAAGACGCCGTGACCCTCGATCGGCATCACGACTCCGCCCATAAACAGGGTGACGAGCAAACCCCAGCCCAAAATCGGCATAAGCGAAAAATCGGAGAACACCCCGGCGACCACGAGATACGCATACATCCCGCCGAACGCCGCGTTCATGAGCAGATGCATCAAGACGCCGACCAGATGCGCCTCGCGGCGGGATATCTCGCGACCGAAAAGATACGGCTCATCCAAGTCCTTGACGAAGTTGCCCGCCCCAAAGACCGGCGCCAGATGTGCCAAAAAGAGGGTTATCGCGCCGGCAATGACGCCGGCCGCCAAGCCGAGTGGAACCATAGTTCAGGGTTGCAGGATATCTTCGGTCCGGCCGTTGATGGAGATGATTGGATCCTCTTTGACGCCCTGATTCCTCTTATACGTCTCGTTGATCTGCGCCCGTATTGCGGCCGTACGGCACGATCCCCCTACACCTTCCTGCAGGTCGGCTTGGAATTCCAGGCCAAAAAGGGTGAAGCTGGGTTCGGCAATCTTGAGCGGCAGGCTGGTGTAGTAGCCTTGCGACTTCTCCCATGTTGTCGGCCCTTTAAGCAGCTCATGCATGGCGAGCGCAACAGCTTTCGGGTCGTCAGGTCCCGGAGCAACAACCTCATGCGCCACCGGATAGACCAACGAGCAATTCTGCGCCTGGGGATTCTTCTTTGAATTACCCCAGTACACATAAACTTTTGTTCTGTTCGTACTCAAATTGACCGGAATCTCGACCATGTGAATTGGTGAACCGTCCTCGGCCGATGCTTCAAAGACCACAAGCGTGCCCGAAGCCGAATTCGGTATAGCGTCATAAAATCCTTTGACCATGAACTGACCAGGGACGCCCACCTCGGGGCTACGCGTCATGGTATTACCCTGCGCCACGATTTTTCCATCGAGCTGTTTAACTTGCCAAGAAATGACATTCTCGAATACCGTCGACGTCCCGTAAAACTCGAAAGGATTGGTTAATGTTTGATCCGCCGCCAGCACCACACTTGTCACGCCATCGGCGCTGCGGAATTCGCGAACCGGCTTAGCTGGCGGGACCGGGATTTTGCCGCCGCCTTTGCCGGGCCGGCACACGCCGTCGCCGGACGGCAACTCCGAAGCGCAAGCGTAACCATCCGGGCACTGCTTCTCACCGACCGCACATTCGCATTGCGGGATGCAAATTTGAGCGCAGACCGTACCCGGCGGTTTGCCGCGGCACAGCGAGCCGCATTCGTTCCACGTCCCGCCGGCCCGACGGCAGGTCTCGGCCGTCAATTCCGCCGGAGCGGTTGGGGTAGTCGTCGTCGCAGCCTTCTTCGAAATCACATCATGTAACACGGTTGGCAAGTCGCTGACGAAAGTCGACGACTGCCGATCATTTCTCGGCAACGCGTTCTGGCCGAAATAATCGTTCCGGATTTCCACGAACGCGGCCAAACAGATAGCCAGGCAAATGATTGCCAGCCCCAGCATGGCTATCTGGATTTTCGATGACATACTATTTTTTTGACGGATTGGTGACCATTATGAAATGTTCCGAAGTCGCAACCCCACCCTCTATAAGAACAACGTCTTCGTTCGCCACACTTTCGGTCTTGGGCGTGATGGGGGCGGACGGCGGCGTTTTGACCTCCGGCGAAACCGGAACGGGCCTGGATATCCATATTCCGACGCCGAGGATCACAACCAGGACTAACGCAGTGCCAGCCAAAATAACAGGCTTTTTCATACGCATAACATATAACAAAATCCGGGCCTTTTGAAGACCCGGATTTGCTTTTAGTCCTTCGCATCATTTCTTGGCCTCGACCGTGGCCGACAGAATCTTGTCCCCAATCTTGATCTTGGATACCACGTCCTGCCCCTTTATCACGCGTCCAAAAATCGAATAGTTCGGATCCAAGGCCAGCGAATCCTCGAGCATGATGAAGAATTGCGAACCGTTGGTATTGGCGCCATGATTAGCCATGGCCACAATCCCCTTTCTATACGGCAGTTTGACCTTGTCATCCTGAAATTCATAGCCCGGACCGCCGGTCCCCCAGCGTTCGCGCGGCACGTTCGGATCCTTGGTCAACGGGTCTCCGGCCTGGATGACGAAACCCGGCACTACGCGATGGAACACGATGCCGTCGTAGAATTTCTGCTTGGTCAGATAGATGAAATTCGAGACCGCGCGCGGCCCTTCTTTCGGCAGAAGCTCGAACACAATCTCGCCCTGAGTCGTCTTGAGACGCACGATGCGGTTGGTCATCTCCTTGTCCGGCAGGATGCCGGGAAACGCCAGCGGCGCGGGCTGAGGCGGTCCGGCCTGGGTACCGGTGGCCGCGGAGCTGGCCGGCGTAGAAGTCGAGGCTACGGGCGCGGATTCCGATTTGGCCGGCTCGGATTGGGCCGGAGCCGCATTCTCGATGTTTTCGGTACGGGTCGCGTTCTGCGGCACGTCCAGCGCATTGGATCCCATCGCGGGTTCGCCCTGAGCCTGTTTAGCCTGGTACTTATCCAGCGACACGGGCGAATCAGATGGACGACAACCGAAACCGACCAAAGCCAAGCTCATGGTTGTCATAAGTATGAGATGTTTCTTCATAGCGTCCATTATTTTAGCAGACACTCGGCAAAAAAAGGCAGTTCTATCAAGCCTCCCACGGCAAACCGGCCTCGCCGACAAATCCCCAGCGGGCGGCGTCGGCGTTGAGCCCTGGCCGCCACCAGTCTTTGGCTACACGGTCGAGCGCCAGGCTCCCCCGGTCGATGAGCCCCGAGATGTCACGTCCTTTTTCGTCGCGCGCCGAGAGGGCCGCGGGCCGCGCTTCGCCGGGCAGATATTTGAGATTGACGAGCACGGCCCGTGCCCGGCCGCTCCTGACCAGGCCAAGGGCCGCGGCGCGCGCCAGCCAAGCGCCGGCTTTACTGGGATGTCTGATATCGCAGCCGATGCGAACATCGACAGCTGGTAATGGCAAACCATAAGCCGACTGTTCGCGGCCCGAAGCGCCGGTCAGGCCGGCTAAACCGCGCGTTTCACATGGTCCGAATTCGTTGACCCGAATTTTCGCGGTCTGGCTAAATTCCCGCACCAGCCCCTCGATCTTTTGCCTCACGGACTCCAATGGCTCAGTTCCGTGTTCTATCTGGATGAAAATTGAATCAGGTTCTGAACCATCGGCCGTCACCTTAACCTCACCGTCAGAACCCAACCAGAACCAGGCTTCATCCCCGCGTCGCTTATCTTCAAGAGCTTTGGCGATGCGCTTGGCCAAATACAAAGGTTTGGGCAGGAACTCGGAAGTCTCATCGCAGGCGTAGCCCACGGCCATGATCGGCAAGGTCGAACCGTCGAGGCTGCGGCTAGCCGCATCGAATGGAATCTGTTCCAAAGCTACAAATGGCTCTAGCGGCTGAAGTGAACCGGCGGCACCGAGCGTCCGCTGGATCAGCGCGGCCACATCGAAATCCGCCGTGCTGAAGACGTCGCCGTTCACAAAGAGCGCCCCGCGGCCGCCGCTCACCTGTAGCTGCAAACGGCTCTCCGGGTCGCGTTTTAGATACTCGTCGACGATGGCTTCGGCCACCAAGTCGCATGCCTTATCCGGATGTCCCGGTAATTTCATCCTGGCTGATCTCATATCCGAACCCTAGCAAGATTAGGCCTGATAATCAAGGCTTGCCCCCGCCCGCGAATTTGAACAGCGGTTTTGGATAGCGGATGAAAGTCACGCCGAACTGGCTCTTGAACCGGCTAAACCCACGCCACGACCATGGATCGCTCCAGGTCCAAAACAAATCGAAATCGGCGAATCTGTAGCCCTTGGCCAGACAGCGCCGGAACCAGGCATCGATGAGTCCAGTACCGACCGAGGTCCTCCTGGCTTCGCACCGGATGAACGACGCGACATGGTATGACTGGTTGTCTTCCGGGATATCCAAGGCCGCGAATCCAGCCATCATCTTTCCGGTCACATCGAAAGCCCCAAAAAATACCATCAAACGCCCATGTTTGCGGATCTTATTCTGCAACAACCAGACATGGAAGCTCTTCAGACGCAGACGCACGGCGCGGCTACAGTACACATCCATATATTCCTGAGCCGTAATCTCACGTATAACGTATTGATGCTGAGCCAGCCAACGCTTGCGATGCCGCTGAGCATGCGACGACCAGATCGACCAATACGGCTCGGCTTCAGCCAAATCCGCAAAACCAGTCAGGTTCGGATTCATCTGCACCCAGGAACGCCGCCAACCAGCTGGCTTATCTCGGCGTGAAATAGGCTGCCAAATCACGACTCGACGAGGACCATCAGCCGCCGGATGAGGCTCGATGTCACTCGTATATCCCTCGAACCACAGTGGGCCATGCCTCCAGCGTAAACCGGCACAGCCGTTGGTCTTCACGAACGTCTGGTTATGCCCGCTGCCCTGGCATTCTCGCTTGAGCCACGCTTCGGATGAGCGGAACGGGACGTATCCCGACGGCAATGGGTCGCCGACACAGCCGCGGCCGAACTGGCGAAGCAGGGCCAAACGGTTGTGTCGGAAACGCCAGGTTCGATGTTCGGCCATGGACTGGCGCGCGATCTCGAAGATCTCGGGATTGCGAAAACTGTTTAGGATGAAATACCCTTCGCGTCCGAGCTTGGCGGAGACGGTCTTGAAAAAGTCCGCCTCCCTGAAGGCTTGCGCCGGCTGCGAACCTTGGAAAATGTCGCCGAGAACGAGATCGAACTTTCCTTGCAGTTTTGGCAGGACTTCGCGCGCGTCGCCGACCAGGATTTCTGGGCGCCGGCCGTACATCCTCATCCGGTCCGCGGCTTCGACCATGACTGGATCCCATTCGATGGCCGTAATCCTGGCGCGCGGGTATCTTTTCTCGAGCGCCGCAACGCAGCCTCCCCCGCCCAAGCCCAAAACCAGGATGCGTTTTACGCCTGTCCGCGGCACGCGCCGGATGGCTTGCCGCCACATTCTGGTTACGTAATCCGAAGATTGAAAAAATCCGCCGCCGACCACTTCCCACGAACCCAGCCAACGGGTACATTTGATCATCCCGTTCTTGTCCGACCGCAAGCTGAATGTCTCGTAGAACCAGCCCATACTAGAGTTCGTCGATTTCTCTCAGGTAGGATTTCGGTTTGGGCTTGTCTGTCTTGGCCGCGGACTTCCAGACCGTCCGGCTGCCGCGGGGCTTGAAATTCCCGTCATCCCCTATTTCGATTACCGGTTCGTCATAGCCTTCGTCCCAGTCCCAGCCGTCCCCGTCGCCGCTTCGCGGCCACCTCCTTGCTCCCCTATCCTCGCTCCCGAAAGCCCCAGCCTCGCGCAATTCCATCCGCTCCATGAGCCGCGGCGGAATCTCTTCGATAAAGAGCGACGGCTGGTTGAGCACGAGCGCGTCGAAGCCAGTCGTGAGCGGATAGACCAAAAACAGCCGTTTGCGCGCCCGCGTCACCGCCACATAGAACAGGCGCCGTTCCTCCTCGACTCCGCCTTCTTCGCTCATGGCCCGGCGATTCGGAAAAGCCGTATCCGCTAAATGGATGATGAACACCGTATCCCATTCCAAACCCTTGGCCTGATGGATGGTCGACAGGATGAGACGCTCATCGTCTCCGCTGCCGGCGCTGCGTCCCTCGCGCCCGGCCAGCACCTCGTCGTAGAGCGCGATGTCGGCTAGGAAAGAAGACAGGTCATGGTAATTCTCGGCGAAGACGACCAGCTGCTCAATGTCTTCCAAACGGTCGCGCCAGTCCGGATATTCGGTTTCCAGGTAATCACGGTAACTCGAGGACGAAACCGCACGCAGCATCAAGGCCGGTGACGGCGCATGCTTGAGCAGGCCGCGCGATATCTGCTCGAAATCGTTCCAACCGATGGCCGCTTTGGCCGATAAACTGCCGGCGACATTGGAATCGAGGATGGATTCGAGCGATTCGGCGCCGCGGATGCGATTTATGATGTTCGCCGCGGTCGCGGCTCCGATGCCGGTCTGGATGTTCAATACGCGCAGCCAAGCCGCCTCGTCCTGCGGATTGTGCGCCACCCGGATATACGCCAGCGCGTCTTTGATATGGGCGCGTTCGAAGAACTTCATGCCGCCGCGGTACTCGTACGGCACGTCGCGTTTCATGAGTTCGAATTCAAGAGCCTGCGAATGCGCCGACGACCGGAACAGCACCGCCATGTTGCCGAGTGCCGTGCCTTTGGATCGGAGATCGAGGATCTGTTCGGCCACGAACTGCGCTTCCTGCCGCGCCGACGCCGCCGCGACCAGGACCGGCTTGTGTCCGTGCTCACGCCAGGCGACCAAATCCTTCCTGAACTGCACCAGGTTATTCTGCAGCGACTCATTCGCAAGGTCCAGGATCTCCGGCACTGACCGGTAGTTCGTCAACAGCTTGAAAATTTTGCATCCCGGCCAATCGGTCGGGAATTCCAGGATATTGCGAACGTCGGCTCCGCGGAAAGCGTAAATGGACTGCGCATCGTCGCCCACGACCAGGACGTTCCGATGGCCTTGTCCCAGTTCGTGCACGATGGCCGCTTGGATGGCGTTCGTATCCTGGTATTCATCGACGAGGACGTATTTGAACTGCTGGCAAAGCCTTCCGCCCACGTCCGGCAGGCGTAAAAGCTTGAGCCAGTTTTCGAGCAGATCGTCGAAGTCCATGGCATTGGCCTGGTGCTTGCGCTCCGCGTAGCTACGCGCCACTTCTTCGATGTCGCTCGCGAACGGCAGGAAATTTGGATGCTTGAGCTCCAACACCTCCGGGATTTTCGTCAGCGTGTTCCGGCTGAACGAGATGACATTCTGGACCACGTTCGCCGCGGGAAAGCGCCGCGCTTTGGGGTCGATCTTCAACTCCTTCATCACGGCCTTGATCAGGCTTTGCGCATCGTCCTGGTCCAGGATGGTGAAGCTCGACGAATAGCCGAGCCGCGCGGCGTACGAACGCAGGATCCGATTGGCCGCAGAATGGAACGTGCCGCCCCAGATACCTTTAGCCTCCTGGCCCAAGAGCAGTGCCACTCGCGAGAGCATCTCGCGCGCCGCCTTATTGGTGAAGGTCAGTAACATGACCGACGACGGATCTATACCCTGTTCCAACAGAAAAGCAACGCGATACGTCACGGTCCGCGTCTTGCCCGACCCGGCGCCGGCCAACACCAAACACGGCCCGTCGCCGTGGAGCACGACGTCAAGCTGTTCCTGGTTCAATTCGGCCTGATAATCGATTTTGCGCGCCACAGGACGACTGTCGCCCGAAAGTTTGAAGACTGACATGGCGCCATCTTAGCCTAGTGACGCGGATTATTGTAGGGGCGAATTATTCTTCGCCCCGACAATTATTCGCCCCTGCCATTTTGACGTATACTGTCCCCATATGCCCCCAAACCCTCCCCCAACAGCTGGCCGGCCGCAGACGGTCCGGACCATCGTCTTGACGGTACTCGCGACCATGGTGATTCTGTTCATTCTGGTCGTCTCCGTGGTCTGGTACTCGAACAACGGCACGTTGAGTTACGGCGTCTCGCAGAACCGCAGCACGCTGAGCTATGGCGGAGAAAGCGCCCTGGATTCGGGCGTGACCGCCAAGATGAGCGCGCCTTCCATGGGCACAACCGTCGCCTCGCCGGAAATCGCGCCCTCGCCGCTGCCCCCGATATTCGACGGTGGCGGTGCCACCATCAAGGACCGCGCTATGGTCGACGCCAAAATCATCCGCACCGGCAGCCTGAACCTGCGGGTGGATGACGCGGCCAAGCGCCTGGAAGAAGCCAAAACTTTGGCCAAGCAATTCAACGGCTTCGTAGCCAGCTCCAATCTCGTCGACAATGGCGGAGTCAAGACCGGCTACATCACGGTCCGCGTGCCGTCAGACAAATACGATTCGCTCGTGGCCGAATGCAAGAAGCTGGCCGTGCTTGTCCTCTCCGAATCGTCGGATGCCGAGGACGTGACCGCGCAATTCGTGGATCTCGAAGCGCGGCTCAAGTCGGCCAAGGCCGAAGAGGCGCAATACCTCGACATCCTCAAGCAGGCCAAGACCGTCGAGGACACGCTCAAGGTCACGACCGCGCTCAACGAGGTCCGCTCGCGCATCGAGCAGATGCAGGGCCAGTTGCGCTACCTGACCGACCGCACGGACTACTCGACGCTCAATATCAGCCTGACCGAAGAGACGAAAATCCAAGCCCCGACCAAGACCTGGAAACCGCTCGAGACCCTGCGCCAAGCCGTCCAGGGCCTAATCATCAGCCTGCAGGGATTGGTGGACTTCCTCATCGGTCTATTCATCTACGGCCTCGGCTTCCTCCTGCCGCTCCTCATCCTGCTGTATCTTGTCTACCGCCTTGTCAAATGGACCATTAAGAAACTGTTTAGAAAACGCTAAGACGCCGAACCCCGGCAAACAGCCGGGGTTTTCAATAAAAAACCGCCCGGAAGAGCGTCTCACGGGCGGGATGTTTCACAGACAGCGGGCCGCCTGAAGCAGGTTGTACTTGGCCAGCTGCCACTCGTCGGTAGCCAGATAGTCCTGGGCCGTACCAAGGTAGAGCTCGACGCGATCCTTGACTTTTGTCGCCAGATCGTCGTCGTTGCACTTGACCCTGATCTTAGTCCGCAGGTCGAGCAACGATTGTTCGATCTTAGAGAATAATTCGGGCGCCGCCGAACGCGGTATGCTGGCTCGTCCTGGGCTGAACATCCCGTATTCATCGCGCCTGCGCTTACGTGATTTCGTCAGTTGCTCCAACAGGAGAGATAGCGGCAGAATAACCTCCATTTGCAAGCTATCCAGGGCAAAGATCCAACGCAGACCGCGCCGAATCTTCCGCAGAAGTGTCCGCAGTTTTTCCCGGTCGCCCTTTAAACAGAGTTCCGCCGCCTCTTTCAGCTCTTCAGCCACATGGGCGGCGTTCTTGCGGAACGGCCGCGCCTTGATTGCCAAGAAGATATCGCGATACTCAAGCAGCCGGCGGCTGGCCGCCTGTAGGCCCGGAAGACCGCGCGTCTCGGCCAAGAGACTGAAAGTATCGTTCTCGATGAAGGCATTCTCTTTAAAGATGCGGACCCGGTCGGCACCCTGCGTTACGTGCGAACGCATGCTCAGCGCGTCCCAAAGCTCACCGTACAAATCTAGATGATAGGCGATGAGCAGCGAAACCTGACGTGTGCGCCAAACTTCATGACTCCAGATGTTATTCGCGTTCTGGCGGCGCTTTAGACAGCGATCAATCGCCGCTCCGCTCTTGAACCCCATAGCCAGCGGATTGCGCCGGCCAGCAGCATCCTCAAGTTCCGCGGCTTCGGCCATGAGCTTGCGTGCCTCCACTTTCTGGTCGTCGCGCGCCGCCATCAGGCGCTCGATACGTTCCCGCTGAAAGCGCAACCGCTCAGCCTGTTCCTCTGGAGTAAAGGCCCGCATGTCAATAAGCATCCGCGAGAAATCGCGCTGCTCGCGGATAAAGTCACGCATGATCCGCTCTTCGGCCTGTTCAGTGCGTTTGATATGTTCGCCAGCGCGCAGCCGATCGTACAGGTTGTCATAGTAGACGTGGGTGGATTTGCCTTTGGAGCGTTTCTGCAGCTCCCAATTGCAGACCCAGATACCGCCCGCTTTGACCATGACTTCGTGGATGCCGCGCTTGCCCGGACGGGGCATGGCGGCATTCTTGAGCATCATAAGGTCTCCCCAGGGGAAGACCGCCATGTCGCAGGTGAGCGTGCCGCCGCCGTTCTTGACCGTTTCGGTCCGGACTTCGAACTCGAGCATTAGAGGCTCCTTTCTATGTAAAGGTGCGGTCCGTTAAGGATAGGAGAATGTAACCAAATCCGGCCGGTATGTCAAGCATTGGGACTAGTAGAGTCTGCGCCGCAAAATCGGGAATCTAGTTGCCTGCTCATCGTCTCAATTACCATACGCCTTGAAACGGTTCTGCTTGTGTTCCTCGAGCGTCTTGGCGTAATAACTCCTGCCCCGCTCGTCGTGGAGATAATACAGATAATCGGTCTGTGTCGGATGCAACGCCGCTTCGATGGCGTCGAAGCTCGGGTTGCAGATGGGCCCCGGCGGCAGACCGTCGTGTGTGTAGGTGTTGTACGGCGAATCCACGCTCAGATCCTTGAGTGTGGGCCGCGCCCGGCCCGCGCCGGTCACGTAATTGACGGTCGCGTCCGATTGCAATCGCATCCCCTTCTTCAAGCGGTTGAGGTAGATGCCGGCCACGATCTTGCGGTCGTCGGCGCCAGTCGCTTCCTTCTCGACAATCGAAGCGAGCGTCACGACATCGTGGAAATTCCGCCCCTGGCCAATCGCGTCTTCGGCCATACCCTGCGTCTTCTTCTGGAACTGTCTCAGTTGTTTCTCGATGAGTCCCATCGGCAATTGGTCCTTCCAGACGCGGTAGGTGTCGGGATACAAGTAGCCCTCGAGGCTGGCGTTCGGCGGCAGTTTTTCGAGGAACGGAAACAGTTCGCGTAGCTCGCGCGGAAACGGATGCCCATCGCCTACCCAGGCTTCGAAGTCATCGCGCTTAACCCCGTACCCGGCCAAAATTTCCTCCTGCTGTTTCAGATTCAAGCCCTCGATGAGGCGGATTTCTACTTCGTCGCGCTGCGGCCCGCGATAAAGTCGGCGCGCGATGTCCCGATAATTGTCGTTCAGCAGCAGTTCATACTCACCGGCCCGCGGTTTGTCGGCGGATTTGTCTAAATTGGCGTACAGGCGATATCCAAGATCAGAATCGATAATCCCGAGTGTCTTCAACTCCTGCGCGGCCCTGGACGCATCCCACCCCTCGCCGATCGTGATTTTCTTGGTCGTGTATGGCGCACCCGGAGTCCTGAACCAAGCACGCGGCACGAACCAGGCCAGGAAACCGGCAGTTGCTAAAAAAATCGATCCGAATATGAAGAGGATTTTCTTCATGTCTGTCTTGGTTTTAAGTCGCGCCGCTTGAGCTGGTAGTGGATATGGCGCACCAAGGCGAAACTCAGGAGGCCGACGAAGATGCCGCCCAGGATATCGCTCGGATAATGCACGCCGGCCATGATGCGCCCTAAGGCCACCGCCGCCGCAACCGCGAACGCCGGGTAACCGATGTCGCGTCGCGCCCAAAAAAAAGCTAGGGCGATAGCCACGGCCGTGGCCGTATGCCCTGACGGAAACGAGTTATTGAGCGGCGGCGGAATAAGCAGGACGACGTCCGGCGAAGCTAAGAACGGCCGCATCCGGCCGACCGCGAAGGCGACGAGCGTCGTGAGCGTCAAGGCCAGCGCCGCCGACCAAGCCGCTTCGTAGACCGCATGGTTGTCCTTGCGGCTCTTCGAGGTTATGAGGACGAAAGCCAGGAAAACATCGATGTAGATAGTCCAACGCGCCAAGAAAACGGACATTCCGCGTGTCCACCAGGTTGCGACCGCCAATTTCTGTATGTCCAACACGGCTTGTAATTCAAGCATACATACAGCATAGCATGGCAACACCAAGCTTGCAGACTTAATATTTAAAACTTCTCCGTTTTTTGCTTATAGGCGCACCACTTGGCTACCGGGCACAGCCAGCACTTCGGTTTTTTCCCACCGACGCAAATCTCGCGGCCGAACCGCACCATGGTGCGGTTCACGTCGCCCCAGAGTTTCTCCGGCACGATTTTTTTAATGTCCTCCTCGACTTTCTCCGGCGTCTTGCCTTTTGACCAGCCGAGCCGGTGCGCAATACGGAACACGTGTGTATCGACTGCGACCGCTGGGATACCGAAGCTCTGCGATAAAATGCAGCTCGCGGTCTTCCGCCCGACGCCCGGCAAAGTCACCAGCTCTTCCATGGTCCGTGGCACCTTACCGTCGAACTCCGCCAGAATCTTCTGCGCCAAGGCTTTCACGGACTTGGCCTTATTGCGGTACAAACCGATGGTATTGATGGACTTAGCTATATCCGCGACGTTAGCTGCGGCCAGTTTCTTCCAGGTCGGAAACTTCCGACGGAACGCCGGGAACATCTTAAGCACCTGGGCATCGGTCGTCCGCGCCGAGAAGATAGTGGCCAAGAGCGAATCGTCCGGGTTGCCCAAATCCATGTCGGCTTTTTGCGGATAACGACGTTTTAGGACGATAATGACTTTTTCGGCTTCGTTCTTCATACGACTATTATTTCTGGCACTTCGGGCAATAATGCGTGCTTCTCTGCCCAATAACGATGCGCTTAATGGCTGTGCCGCAGTCGCGGCACTTCTCCCCTTTCCGGCCGTAGACGCGCAGCAAATCCAGAAACTTCCCTTTTTCGCCGCGCGCATCCACATAATCGTTGACGCTTGTGCCGCCGAGCTCGATGGATTCGCACAGAACTTTCTGGATGTCTTTAGCAAGCGCTAGGCGTTCCTTTTCCGTCAATGAGCCTAAACGCCGCGATGGCCGGATATGGGCGCGATGCAAGGCCTCGTCGGCGTAGATATTCCCCACGCCGGCTATGACTGCCTGATTCAAAAGCGCCGTTTTGACCATCCGCGTTTTCGGCGTCTTGAGCCTGTCAGCCAATTCTTCGGCGCGCGCCTCGAGGGGCTCCGGCCCATAACACGCCATGACACCGGCCAATTCGGCCGAATTAGGGATATACCGCATGAACCCAAATTTCCGAACATCAGACCAGACCAAAAATTTTGTCGGGGCGTGTATCACCTGCCCCGAGCGCATAGCAGGCGTTTCGACAAATTCAAACAGCACACTATCGTGCTTTTGCGGCTTGTAATCCTTCCCAACGAACACGAATCGACCCGTCATCTTGAGATGCGCAATGAGCGAGGAACCGTCGGTAAAACGCCAAACCAACAACTTAGCCCGCCGTTCAACGCTCGAGATTTTCTTGCCCACCAACGCCGCGACAAATCTTTTACCCCGAGGTGCTTCCCTTCCGGAACGGAAAAGCGTGACGGCCGTAATGGTCTTTCCGCGCAGTTTAGAATCAAGTTGCCGTTTTATGGTTTCGACTTCGGGCAGTTCAGGCATAGCCTTATCTCTTTAAACGGGTCTGACTGGGAACATTTTGTTCGCTGACTGTTTTAACTCCGTCCGGCGCATCGAATTCCGCAACGAAAAAACGTTCTCTGTCAGATGAGCGGCTTCCCCGTCATCTCGACCGGTTGCGGCAGTTCCATAAGTTTGAGGATGGTCGGCGCCACATCGGCCAACATGCCGACCGGGGTTGTCATCGAAAGGTCGCCACCGACCACGTCGCCGATCGGCGCGCGCATCCCCTCGAACTGCTTGCCGATGATGAGGAACGGCACCGGGTTGGTTGAATGCTCCTTATCCATGTCGCCGGTCATCAAGTTCTTGACTTCCTCTGCATTGCCGTGATCGGCCGTGACAAGGCAGACGCCGCCGACTGCCAGCGTCGCGTCGACAATCATACCCATGGCTTTGTCTACCGTCTCGTTGGCTTTGATGGTCGCCTGTTCGTCGCCGGTGTGGCCGACCATATCCGGATTGGCGAAATTCAGAATTATGAGGTCGTAGGTGTTCTTGGAGACTTCCTCGACGACCTTCTCCGCGATCTGCATGGCCGACATCTCCGGCGCCTTGTCGTAGGTGGAGACGCGCGGACTCGGGATGATAACTCGATCCTCGCCCGGGAATTCGTTCTCGATCATGCCGTTCATGAAAAACGTGACGTGCGCGTATTTCTCGGTCTCGGCGATATGCAGCTGCTTCATTCCGGCATCGGACACGACCTTGGCCAGGCAGTTATCGATGACCTGCGGCGGATAAGCTACAACGACCGGCAGATCCTTTTCGTATTCGGTCATAGTGACGAACATCAGGTCCTTGATCTCGGGGCGCGGGAACTTCTCGAATGTCGGCAGGACAAATGCCTTGGTCATTTCGCGGGCGCGATCAGGCCGAAAGTTGAAGAAGATGACTGAATCACCAGACTTGACCGTTGTGGTCGGCTTGCCGCCGCGTTCGATAACGATCGGCGGAATCTGTTCATCGTAGACCTTCTGGTCGTAAAAATGCTGGATGGCTTCGGTCGCCGAGGGCGCCAAGGTGTCGGCTTTCCCCAGGACGATGGCTTCGTAGGCTTTCTGGATGCGTTCCCAGCGGTTGTCGCGATCCATGGCCCAATAGCGCCCGGCCAAGCTCGCAATCTTGCCGACTTTGAATTCTTGCATCTTAGCCTCAAGCTCCCGAATGAAGCCGATGCCGCTATCGTAGATGGTATCGCGGCCGTCGAGGAAGGCATGGACGAACACGCGGTCGAACTTCTGGCGCGCACACAGGTCGAGCAAGGCATAGCAATGCGTGTCTGAGGCGTGGACGTTGCCCGGACTGATCAGACCCATGAGATGCAGGTCGCCTTTGGTCTTGCGACAGTGCTCAATGGCATCAAGGAACGCCTTGTTGCTGAAGAACTCCCCGTTCTCGATGGAGAAGCTGATGCGCGGCAGGCTTTGAAAGAAGATGCGGCCCGCGCCGATGGTCAGGTGGCCCACTTCGGAGTTGCCCATCTCGCCCCACGATAAACCCACGGCCGAACCCGAGGCCAGCAAAGTCATGGCCGGATAGCTTTCGACGTATTTCCTGAAGTTCGGCATTTTGGCCTCGGTCACGGCATTGCCATCGGCCGGCGGCGCGACCCCGAAACCGTCAAGTATCATGAGGATGATGGGCTTAGGACGCATAGACGGATATCAAATTATCAGGCTCCGGCCGGTCATTTCCTTGGGTTTGTCTATGCCCATGAGTTTGAGGGCGGTCGGCGCGACGTCAGCCAGGGTGCCGCGGCGCAGACGCCGACCTCTGGCCTGCTTGCAAGCCAGAAGGAAGGGCACCGGATTCGGGTTATGCTCGGTGTCGGCGCCGCCGTGCGGTGACAGCATTTGTTCGATGTTACCGTGGTCCGAGGTGACGATGAGCGCGCCGTGCTTGCGCTGGACTTTATCCCAGATGACGGCCAAGGCCGCGTCCAAAGCCTCGCAGGCCTCGATGCCGGCCGTCAGGTTACCAGTGTGCCCGACCATGTCAGCGTTGGCGAAATTAGCCAGGATAAAATCGTAGTCGCCATCAAGCGCGGCGACAAGGCGGCGCGCGAGCTCCGGCGCCCGCATCTTGGGCGCTTGGTCGTAGTGGGCAATTCGCAGACTGGGCACGCGGATGCGGTCTTCGCCATAACGCGGTCGGTCTGAGCCGCCGTTCAAAAAGTAGGTCACTTGCGAGAACTTCTCAGATTCGGCCGCGTACAACTGCCGGTGCGAACGCAGCGCCTCGACGATCGTGCCCGGGATCTCGCGGTGCGGATAGGCCGCGATCACGCTGTCCAGGTCTTTGCCGAACTCGGTCAGGGTGACGAAGCACAAATCCTTGCAGATAGCCGGACGCCGGAAAGAATGCGGCTCTTTAGTCTCAAAATCGCGCATCACGAACGGCTTGGTCAACTGGCGGGCACGGTCCGTGCGCAGGTTCCAAAAGATGACCCCGTCATGGTCTGCGATCGGTGCAACACAGCCGCCTTCGCGGCAGATGACGGTCGGCGTGATGAACTCGTCGCTCTCGCCGCGGTTGTACGCCTGGGTCACGGCCTGGATGGGCGAATTCGCGATGGCCCCCTGGCCGCCGACCAAAGCGCCGTAGGCCAGAGCCGTACGTTCCCAGAACTTGTTGCGGTCCATGGCGTAGAACCGGCCCATGATCGATGCGATGCGGACATGGGGCGGCAGCTGCTTCTCGAGTTCAGACACCAGATGGGCGGCATGAAACGGCGGGGTATCGCGCCCATCGGTGAACAAATGGAGCGTAATGCGCGGCAACCGCATCCCGACCGCGAATTTTATCAGCGCTTTTACATGCTTCGGCGAGGCATGGCCGCTCTTACCGTTCGTCAACAGCCCCATCAGATGGAGCGTGCTCTTATGCCGGATGCAATGAGCCGCCACCTGCAGGAGCGCCGGGTTGTTCTCGAAACGATGCAGACGGATGTCGCGGTCGATCAAGACCTGGTCGGACTCGACCGCTCGGCCCGCGCCGATCGTCTCGTGTCCGGCTTCGGAATTTCCGGTCTGTCCCGGCGGCAATCCAACCGCTTCTCCGTCGGCCGCCAGCTGGGTCTTGGGAAAAGTCGCGATAAGCTTGCGCCAGGTCGGCATCCGTGCCAAAAGCTCGGCATTCCCGGATTTTACCGGTGATTCGCCGAAACCGTCCCAGATCAAAAGCACTAAAGGCCCCTTGAAACTGCGGCTGGAGCTTGATTTCACACCCATACGAAAATATAGAATAACCTCCCGGAGACAGCAGGACAAGCGCTAATTTAAGCCCTGGCCCAATTTAAACGTTTTGTCTACCAAGGCTTGACAAAAACCCATTTTTCGGGTATGTTAATCCATTCCTCAAGCTGCGAAAACCTTAACTTGAGGCAACAGGTACATTGACAACCACGGCCGTTTTTCGGCCGTAGAAAGGTATTCACATGTCAGACGAAAAAAATCAGATCGATGAGCACGAAAATGAGGCGGGCGACGAGGAAGAAGAAAACGAAACCGACAACAGTGAAGAACCCAAATTCGTTTCGTACGACGACGAGGAGGAGAATGGGATGGAAAACATCGCAAATGAGAGATCCCCAAAGCCCGAAGCTCCGGCCATAGCGCCCCAGATGCGTCCCGCCCGTCGCGGTGGAGGTTTCATGGATGGCATCCGCCAGCCGGCAATGCCGTTGCAGGCGCCTGCACCGGCCAGGACCAAGCTGGGCTTCGGCGTTCCGCCAGTCCCTCCGGCCCCGCCTCCGGTCGAGCAAAAGACCAAGCCGAAGGTAGAGGCCAAGCCAGAGCCGAAGGTGGAAGCGAAGCCGGAAGAGCTGGTGCTGAATCTCCAGCAATCCGATTTCGAAGCCTTCGCCAAGGACGAGCCGACCTATAAGCCGGCGATCCTTTCAGAGCTCGGCGGCTTCAACGGCGTCGCCATCGCGATACAGGAAATCGCGATGGCGACCAAAGCCAAGGCCGAAGAGCAGAAACCCTTGCAAGCCTACATAATGAGAGCTGTCACAAAGTTGCTCGAGGACACCAGTCTCAGCCAGGAGCAGATTGGGCAATACAAGCTGGTCGCCTGGTACGTCATGAGCACGCTCTTCGTCGGTCTCGGCGTCAAATCCGAGATCGCCCGAGCCGAAGCGCGCAAGGTGGTTGAAGGCATAGTAGCCAAGAAGCTGGCGAAAGCGGCCGACCAGGACCGCAACGCCATGAACGGACCGCCGCCCATGCCGAAGGCCAAAGCGAAGCCGGAGGAAGCGGCGAAACCGGAAGCGGAGCCGGTCGAACCGCCCAAAGAAGAGCCGAAGGCTGAAGCGAAAGCCGAAACCAAGGCAGAGCCCAAGTCCGAGCCGAAGCCCGAAGCCGGCAAGGTCATCCAGCTCAGGAGGCCTGCTGACGCGGCCATAGCTCCGACGGTCGAGGCCCCCACGCCTGCGCCGCTGTCCCAGCCCTCGGTTCAAGCCGCAGCCAAGACCACGCCGCCGGCCGGCCCGAAGACACCTACTCCGGCAGAGGTTCGGGCAAAGGTCGGGGCCGAAGTGGCGAAGGGCGGATTCGGACGGCCAGAGCCTCTGGCCCCGGCCGCCGGCGCCACCCATCCGGTGGTGCCGCCGGATCCCTCCGCGCTCCCTCCGGCTCCAATCAGGGACCGAGTCCCTGCAATCCCCGAGCCGCCAGTCGTCAAACAGCATCAAGCATCCGGTCCTCATCCGGCTGCGATAGCAGCAAACGCTATTCAGCAGGTCGAGATGCAGTACAGCCCGATCAAGCCTGAGCCAAGGTTGCCGACGGAAAACGCCGCGGACAAGCCGACCTCGGCGCCGACCAAACCGCCGACCGCCAAGCCGGAAGAGAAGCCGGTAGCGAAACCGGCGGCCAAGGGTGAGGTGAGCACCCTGGTCGTTTTGCTCGGCTGTGCTCTCATGCTCGCGCTCGGTGCCCTAGTCTTCCTGGGCTACGTCCACTACGGACCGAAGCCCCAGGCTCCGACAGCCGCGCCCGTTGCCCAGCGTCAACTCGTCTGCGAGCATGTCACACCGGCACTCATTAAGTCGCACTTCAATCAGTCGGATCCGGCCCACTTCCCGAATCCCGGCCCCCGGCAATCGGGCAAGCCGTACATCGAGTGTCACGGACAGCAGATCTTCCACGATCCTGCCCGGAACACATTCGACGTCCGGAAGTGCGACGTCTGTTACTGGAAGTGACTCAATCCCCCGCCGAGCGCTCGCTCCGTGGGGGATTTCTTTTTATCCAAATCCAACCGCATCCTTTCCGTCATCTCGAGCGAAGACCCGTCTGACGGGTCGAAGTCGAGAGATCTGTTATCGGATTTCTCCACGCGGTCGCTGCGCTCCCTTGGTCGAAATGACGGACTAGAGTATGGCTTCGTGAGTGACAAAGGGGGGTCTGGGGGTCCGCGCCAAGCGTGGACCGTAAAAGCGCAAAAAGTCCGCGACACCGAGACCGGCCTCGCGGTCCCCCAGAACTTTTGCTACTTTTGGTTACAAAAGTAGATAGAATGCCTTCGGTCACGAAAGTAGAATTATCTAGTTTTTCAAAACCCCGCCACCTTCGCGCTCCGCCGCGCGATCTCCAACAAAACCTCGAAATCATCATCTTTCGCCGCCTTGTTCCTTTTCTCATGTCCGCAGACGACGCAACGATTGGTTATGATGTATTTTTCGCCGTCAACCTCAACCCTGACCGGTTCCATCATGCCCCCACAACCAGCCGCCCGATCGCCCGGATTGTTATCAACATGTTTGCTCCACAGGCATTTCGGGCAATGGTTGGTGAAACCCCGTCCCGCGACATCGTAACCGCATTTCCCGCACCGGAAATCCTCGATGACCTTGATGAACTTCCTCGATTCCGACATACCAGTTCTATTTCAGCATGTAATATCCCCGATACGGCTTCACTCCGCCCGATGACGGGGTCAACGATGGATCCAGGATGACCGTGTAAAGCTGGCTGTCCGAAACGGAAACTCCATTGTCGCTGAAGGTGCAGGTGATGGTTACCTCGCCTGTGCCGTTGATGACTTCGACGCGGCCGCTGAACACGTCCGCCAGACGCGGATTCGACGAAGACCAGACGCAGCGCGAAGTCACGTCCATCGTCGCCTTGTCGTCATAAGTCGCGATTGCCTGGATGGCTGAGCTCTGCCCGGTCGCGATGGTCGTCGGACCGAGCGGCGTGACTTTGAGGCTGACCGGCCGCCGTCCCGAACCTTGATTGACGCTGATGACCGCTTGCGCGATGCGTGTCTTGCCGTCAGAGAAGAAATTGCCGTACAGCAGAATTTCACCGCTACGTGCTGGATAGAAGATATTGCCCACGATTCGGCCGTCGCCCGCAACGCCGGGATTGAAAGTTGCCTTCGGGGTCAGATCATCGACCCGGCCGTCAGGGCAAGTGCCGAGCAACGTCAGACTGACAGCCGCGCCAATCTCGATGCCTGAAGTCGGCTTGGTCATAAGCGTCAGGTTCGTATATGAACACGCTCCGCCGGTCGGCGGCTGGACGACAGGCTGCGGCGCCGAACTGACCTCCGACGTTTTCCCGCCGTCCGGCGCCGGCCTGCGCGCCGGCTGACCGGAAACCGGCGCGGTCGAGGTCGGGGTTGCGGCAGTCGGAACCGTCGACGACGATGTACTGCCACCTTCGCCATCTTCGCGCAGCATCACGAACAGACCTTCTACATCCTTATCCAAAACCTCTCGCATCTTCTCATCGAGGCCGGAAGCCCTAGCCACGTCCCCATCAATTTCCCGCGTAATGCCTAAAAGATAGTTCCGAAGATTCTGATCGAAGATCGCCCTGCCCGGGTCTTTTTCCCAAACTCCGAGGATATTCGCGTATTTTTTTCCTGCGACGCCGCAAGAATCCAGCAAGCGGTCTTTCAAATTCCTGAGCCAACCAAACGGAGTATCGCTCTGGGGCATGCCGGGCGCGACCAGTAATGCCGATCTCAGCTGGCTCAAAAGACGACCGACATTCCCCTGCATCGCGATATCCGCCACTTTAGCGCAAACCGCGTTTCCGTTTAGGCATCCGATATTTCGTCCAAGCGCCAAAGCCGCGATGCGGCGTGTCGCGTAGGCTGTCGCCAATTCCCCGCGCTTTTCTCCGGAGGCCATTTTTAGGTGCCAGCCTTCGGACATTTCCACGAGCCACTCCGGCGCGGCGACTTGGCGCTGTTTGAACCTCTCTTCCAGCTCAGCGCGGAACGCCTTATTGAATTCCTCGTCCAACCGTTTGTTGCCGTTCACCCAGGAATCCTCGTCGGACAGATCCCGGACGCCGGACGTACTGCCTAACCCGTCGAACTCCGCGCCTTTGCCTTGTTTGATCCAAGTACTTGCACCGCCCGCCACCGGCTGGACCTCGACCACGGCCTCGGTCACGACCACTCGCGTGCTCGAAGAATCCTTGGCCACTCCGAAAGCCGTGCCGCGCACTGTAACTACAACCGAATCGGTCCGGACTTCGAAAGAGGCTTCAGGCCCGTAAAGCTTCATCAACCTTGACCAAACGCGGCCTGACGCCAGATGCAACTTAATCGAGGCTTTGGTCGCGTCTGATATGTCCGGCGGCAATGTTTCGACCGCGATTTCTCCCGAAGCGTCCAGCCGCGTCACTCCCAAATCTCCCCAGCGAATCTCAGCTAGGCCTTCCGCGTCGGTACGTACGGAATCGCCGGGCTGAAGATCCGCTCCGTTCTCGACCTTCCGCCAATCCTGGCTGCCCTGGCGCCTGATCTCGACTCCGGGCTGGCGTGCTTCGACGCGGATAGCCGGCACGTCCTCGGAGGCGATCGCGCCGAGCGACCAGAACCAGGCAGCCGAAGCGAAAAAGACGGCTCCCGCCGCGATACCGAAAATCAACTTCAATTTTTTGAACATATTTCCATCATGCGATAATACGTATCAAGGTTCTGTTTTCGCGATCTTCAGGAGCATCTGCGCCTGGCCTTCGCTGACCGGATGGAGCGACAGACGGCTCTGCGAGGCGACTGGCATCACGGCCAAGCCGTAGGTGTTCCGAATCTCATCTAAACTAACGACCCGGTTGAGCGGCTTGCGCGGCTTGATTTCGATAGCCGACCAATCTCCGGTCGTGGCCGTTTCGTCCGCGAAAGCGCTGCCTGCGACCTCAGCCAGACCGACAATCATCCGCTCCTCGCCGGCGTGATAGAAAAACACCACATCACCAGGTTGCATGGACCGCAGGTAATCACGCGCCTGGTAGTTCCGCACGCCTGTCCAAACGGTTTTTCCATCTGCTACGAGATTTTCCCAGGAATAATCCGAGGGCTCGCTTTTTATCAGCCAATAAGCCATAGGCTTGAGGTCTGCCCGAAACCTAGCACCTAACGCCTGCTCCCGGCAACCCTGCCCTAACGATAGCATTTTCTTGGCATTCCCTCTACCATGGCGCCATGTCCTCCCTCCATTACGACACTTGCCGCCCGATCCAACCCGGGACCAAACCGATCGACCGACGCGAGGCCATCCGGCTGGCGATTGAGGCCGAAGGCTGGATCGTGAACCCCGACACGACCATGATTTCCCGGCAATTTCACTTCGAGCTCTTCTCCGAAGCACTGGCCTTCGTGAACGAAGTCGGAAAAATCGCCCTGGCCCAAAAACACCTCCCCGAGATTGAGATTATCGGCTACGACGTCGACGTACGGCTCACGACCCCGGAAATCGGCGGCCTCTCCATAAACGACTTCATCGTCGCCGCCCGCATCTCGAAAATCTCCTAAGAGTTTTCTCCCCGCGTTCCGCTTGGTCGAAATGACAGACTCTCGGTTACTTTCGGTTTCGAAAGTGACCCGCCGGAGGCATCCCGTTCATCTCCAAAAATCCTCTGCCTTCGGTTTTTCTGTCCTTGACTTCGGCCTTGACGGTGATCGGCCCTTCCCAATACCTGAACCAGGCGTGTTTTATTTCTTGCGACTGTATTGGCGCGCGGCAAATGGCGTTGATCTTTGCGTCCGGTATCTTAATTCTCCATTAGGTAACATAACGCCGACCGGTTTTGGGACTCGTCCAAGACTCGCCGCCTGGCTCAAGTAACAAATTCTCATACGTCCCGAGCGAGCCGTCCGGCGATGAGACAACCGCGAGATGCTTAAGCCATCTGCGTCCGTGCCTAAAGCACATAACGTCCGTTCCGTCCTCAAGCTGTAAACAAAACCAAGTCCACACGTGTTCACGATTCAACGTCATCGGGCTCCATTGGTGATCCATCCAGGACAAACCCGAGACGTCACGCGACGCGCCGTCGATCACCATGGCGCCGCGCGTCTCGAGCCGCGTCAGCGAATAGCTAACCGTGGTCGAGCTCTTGAGGTCAACCAGACCCGTGCCGTAAGCCATGAGCGGCGGTTTTGTCGATCGCATGTTCAGATCGAAATCCCGCGTCGTGAGGCGAATCGCATCGCCGTCTTTCTTTATGGACAACGTCTCCCCGGCCTTGGCCGCGAGACGTCCATCCTTGAAACTTCCCTTATCCAGACCTCCCCAAAAAGTTTTCTTAAAAACGCGCGACGTCTTTTGCTCCAGATCCGACACTATCCAATGCGTGAAATACACGTCGACTAAACCGAACACGCCGGCCTTAAATAGGGCCAGCATGTAGGCAAACTCGCGGCCCTCCCCATCCTTCAAGTGGCCGTTCCAATACCACCACTCGACCGGATCGGATTGCGCCCCTTCTACCGAAAGGATATTGTCGATCGGCTTTTGCATAGATAAAATTTAACACACATGGTCAAGCGCCGCCATTGACCATTATTTCATTTTCGACCTGACCATATTCTCATTTCTCTGACGTCAAAATCATCCTCATCGGCCCGTCGGTCGTTTTCGTTCTGTAGACGTAATCATGGACGCTGGCCAAGAACGGCCCATACTTGTAGCGCCGTCCCGCGCCCGCCTTTTCGTCGCCGTCGTCATTCGTGATGAACTCGCCGGTCGCATCGTCATAACCAGTAATGACCAGCATGTGATAGAAGGAACCCGACGCCAGGAATGGGATGTTAGGGTTGCCCAATTCCTTGCCGTTGACCGGCGCGATGACCGGATGCCCGGCCGCAAGCTCGCGTTTTACTTGGTCTAACGTCGGGGCTTCGGACAGCACCGCCTTGAACGCCATATGATCATTGGCGATTTTTGCGGTGCGTGCCGCATCCGAATTAGCGTTAGATTTCCAGATTTCGTCTTGGATAGCGAACAGCTCGGTCATCCGCTTTTTGGCTTCGGCGGCTGGCAGTTCGCTTTTGCCGAGATACAAGGCCTCGACCATAACCAAGCTCGCCTCTTCACAGGCATTCTTCCATGGACCATTCCAGACGCCGTCCGGCGTCTCAGTTACGAATGGGACGTCGAGTTTGACTCTGACCGGCAACGGTTTAGGTTTCTCCGTCCCCGGCCTCTGCGCCGCGACCGCTGTGTCAGTCGTCTGAATTAGAGACGGCGAGGACGTGGCTACGACCGTCAACACCGCCTTTTCCTCGGCCGCTTCGTCCGGTGACTTGATGCGCGAATCCGTAAACCGGAAAAAGGCCAAGCCCAAAAGCCCGACCATCGCGAACCAAGTCGCGCCGAAAACTAACCGGCGTCTTTCCATAACCCATGGATAACATTTTAGCCGAAGATTGCAAAATAATATTCCGCCCCATGAGAAGGGCGGATTTCCAGGAAGTCTGACGACCGTCAGCGTGACGGCCATAAGCCGCCATTCGGACAGTGCGCCACTGGCCGCAGAAACCAGCATCGAAGAGCGATGGGGTGTGCCACCCTGGAAGTGGCGAGGAGAGTATACATGATTCACCTCGTAACCATTAACCAACGAGCGGCGCTCCCCCGTTGACTGCGGGTTCCTGCCCTGGACATGAGATGAGGTAACGGTACGAAATGAACCGTTGACATCATAGCATAAATCTATTATTTTTATCATGTACTTTTCCCGGAGGTGGTCATGGAGAAAGCTACCACCCTCAAAACACTCGTGCGTGTCGTCTGCCGCAGCCTTTCCCCCATGTTGCAGGACGCAACCGAGCAGTACAACTCGCTCGTTGACCCTGAACAAATACAGCGACATAACGAAGTCTTGCGTCGTATGCCGCGTCGTCAACGCGCCGAAACCAAGCTCTACCGCGGTCAAAATGGCGAATTGGGTTTTCCTTTCGAAATGCTAAATGCCGCCCTCGCCCAAATCATGGACGAACTCAAAAATAAAGGCATACCACCCGCCATCCTGCACATGCCGTACCGTGAATTCATCCCCTTCGATCCAGAAGCTCTCCATCCTGACCAAGATCATCCGACCGATCCAAAAAAGAACATCCGGCAAGGCTGGCTTCCGGATGTCCGGATGGCTCGCGGCAAGCCGATAACGAGGGCCAAATTCCCGACCTGGGGTTTCACCGCGTTCTGTTATATCGAATCGATCAGCGCCAGCTCGATCGAGGCTGTAAGGCAACTGTTCAGCAGAGCCGGAGTGGCGTGCGGTCTCGGCGCCTATCGGCCGCCCAACGGCCCGTTTGGCGCCTTCACGGTGGTAGATATTTCAGTCGAACCAAACGACGCCAAACCAAACCCAGACCACTAGCGCCTCGGTCCGCCATCTGGCGGACCTTTTTCTTAGCGTAAAACGTCCGCCGCGCCTGAGGCAACACAACTCTTCGTCTGCCTCAATTCGGCAACAAACTCTAGCCCCGCCATATTGGTGACCAGATCCGGATCCGCGTTCTCCCCCGCCACATAAAATATCCCCGTGGCGGGGGATATTTTATGGCGGGTGCGAAGGGATTCGAACCCTCGATCTTCTCCGTGACAGGGAGACGTGTTAACCGGGCTACACCACGCACCCTTAGTTTTTGCCGCTGTATCTTGCCTCAAACGGCCGATCCCGTCAATACCTTCCGGATATTTCTCCGCCGAATAACTGTGTCCGACAATTTTTTAACAGCAGACCGCCGCCATCGGCACAGCCCATATCTATTTACTCAGCTCCTCTGCCATCAACTCTGCTTGTTTCAAAACATTTTCTGTCGCGATCAATTGCTGATCTGGCGGATAGCCGTATCTGTTTAAAATTCTTTTTACGTCACGCCTTAGCCGTGCGCGAACACTTTCTTTGAGTGTCCAATCAATCGTTGCATTACCCTTGACACTTCTGAAAACTTCTATCGCGATTGTAGCAAGTTGCTTGTCTCCTAAAACTTCCTTTGCGCTTTCATTGCT
>Ga0209018_1000430_pt1 | contig 39317 bp, 30 predicted proteins | sample YNPBryBLVA2012_FD_185814 | JGI IMG/M metagenome (GOLD analysis project Ga0209018, IMG submission 185814) | Anoxygenic and chlorotrophic microbial mat microbial communities from Yellowstone National Park, USA - YNP Bryant BLVA 2012 (SPAdes)... ...
CAGGGAGACCATGCGGGTGAGGGCCACCGCCAGGGCGAAGGGGAAGACGGCGAGCCCCACCGCCGCGGGGTGAAGGGCGAGGAAAGCCCCCGCCGAGGTCCCGACCCCCTTCCCTCCCCGGAAACCGGCCCACACCGGGAAGACGTGCCCCGCCACCGCCGCCGCGCCGGCCAGCAGGGGCACCAGCGACTCCGGGCCGAAGGCCCGCTGGGCCAGGAGGGCGGGCACGAAGCCCTTGGCCACGTCCACCACCGCCACCGGCAGGGCCAGCTTCCAGCCGGCCACCCGGAGGACGTTGGTGGCCCCGGCGTTTCCGCTGCCGTGGCGCCGGACGTCAATGCCGCGGAAGAGCCGCGTAAGGACGATGCTGGTGGGGAAGGAACCCAGAAGGTAGGCGCCGAGGCAGACGAGGAGGACCGTCATTTCGGCTCCAGTCCCAGAACGGCGATGCCGGCGGCGCCGGGGCCAACGTGGGCTCCCAGGACCGGCGTGGCTTCCACCACGGGGATGTCGGTGAGGCCCGTCATCCGCCGCAACCGCTGGACGTAGAAGGCCGCCTCCCGCCGTCCGTCCACGTGGGCCACCGCCAGCCGGAAGCGGCCGTACTTCTCCCATTCGGCCTTCGCGAGGCCGAGGACCTTGCGCCTCACGCCCCACATGCCGAAGGCCTTGGCGGGGCTGACCACCTTTCCTTCCCCGTCCACCGCCACCACCGGGTGGAGCCCCAGCAGCGTGGCCACGAGGCTGCGGCCCAGACTGATCCGCCCCCCGCGCCGGAGGAAATCCAGCGTGCGCAGCGAGACGAAGACCCGGACGCGGCTCCGCAACTCTTCCATGCGGGAGGAAATGGCGGAGACGCTTTCACCGGCGAGGGCCATCTTTCGGGCTTCCTGCACAAGAAGGCCCAGGCCCACGCTGACGGTGCGGCTGTCGAGGACGTGGATGTCGGCCTGGGTGAACTTGGAGGCCGCCGTCACCGCCGCCTGGTAGGTCCCGCTGAGGGCGGCGCTCAGGGTGAGGACGAGGATCTCCCGCTTGCGTGCCGCCGCCTCCTCGTAGATCCGGAGGAAGTCCTGCACCGACGGCTGGCTCGTCTTGGGGTGGTGGGGCGACTTCCGGCACTTCCGGAGGAATTCGTCGGGGGAGATCTCCACCTTGTCGAGGAAGGTCTCGTCGCCGAAGATGACCTTCGTGGGAACCAGGGAGATGAAGTTGTTCCGGATGTACTCCATGGGCAGGTCGCAGGAGGAGTCGCTGACGATGGCCACGCGGGCGCGGTCCTCCACGGCGCTGTCGTGCTGGAGCTGCATGTCGTCGCACTTTTTGGAGACGAGGGTCCCCATCTCCCCCAGGATCTCGTACATCCGCAGCGGCTCGTTGGTGTGGAGGTGCACCTTGAGGAGGGCCGCCCCCGACACGACGACGAGGCTGTCCCCCAGCGGCTCCAGGAGCTCCCGTACGCGCTCCGGCGGAACGGGCTCCTTGGTGCGCACCAGGCACTCGGTGCAGTAACGGAACTCCAGGCTCACCTTCTCGTGGGAATAGACGAAGGCCTCGGCCGGCGGCTCGGTCCCCGCCTCCTCCCGCGTCCCTTCGGGGGCCCTCAGGTCCCCCGTCTCCACGAAGTCGGTGATGCCTTCGAGGAAGTGGACGAACCCCTGGGCGCCGGCATCCACCACGCCGTGCTTCTTGAGGACCTCGAGCTGCTCGGGTGTGCGCTTCAGGGATTCCCGGGCCCGCTGGAGGGCCGCCTTGAGGAGTTCGGTGAAGTCCCCCGTCTGACGGCACCGGCGCCCGATCTCTTCGGACCAGTCCTTGATGACGGTGAGGATGGTTCCCTCCCGGGGGCGGGCGATGGCGGCGTAGGCCGCCTGCCGGGCCCGGTCCACCGCCGCGGCGAACTCCACCGTGCCGATCCGCGTCTTCCCCGCGATCCCTTCGGAAAAGCCGGTGAGGAACTGGGCGAGGATGGCCCCCGAATTCCCGTGGGAGCCCAGGATGGCGCTTTCCGCCAGGGTCCTTCCCGTCTGATCCGCCGAGCGGTGGAAGGAGCGGCGGAGGTTCTCCGCCGCCGTGGTCATGGTCTTGGCCATGTTGGTTCCCGTGTCGGCGTCGGGGACGGGGTAGACGTTGATGCTGTTCAGCTGTTCCCGCCGCTCGGCGAGCCGGCGGATGCCCGCTAGGACGGCCCTTTGCAGGCGCCGCCCGTCGAGGTAGCGGATTTGGGCTTGGGGGGAGCCCTGGGGGCGCGGAGCGGAGACCTTCATTCCTCCTCCCGGAGGACCAAGATACACGGAGAGGCGTGATCTGGCAAGGCCTTGAGGGCCTCCCCAATCCCGCGGCCTGCCTTTCACCCTCCGCTTCGCTCCGGGTGAAAGGCGGAAAAGCTAGCCCGATAGGATTTTGGACAGCAGTGATTTTCTCTCGTGAAGCATCTGCGCCACCGAAGGCAAGACCAATCCATCGCGGAATTTGGGGGGCCTAGGGGAAGGTTTGCCGCCAGATCAGGCGCCGGCCGCCCCCGTCGAAGGCGGCCACCTCCACCTCGCGACCGGGGCCGAAGGGGAAGGTGCCGGTGAACTCGCCGCCGTCACCCACCGAAACGAGCCGCCCGTTGACGGTGACCTCCAGGCGGGGCGTGACGGAGCCTCGGACCACCGCGGCGTCCCCCAGGGGCGTGGCGTCCACGGCGAGTTTCCAGTCGGCAGGAGGGGGCTCCGTCGAGGGCAGGAGGATTCGGAAGGCCATGGGCGGTGACCAGGGACCCTGGGCCGGCGAGAGGGCCCGCAGACGCCAGAAGTACTGGCCCGGCGGGAGGGTCCCCAGGGCCAGGCTCCGGCCCTCGGACTCCCCTTGGCGGACCATTCCCCCCTCGAAGAGAGGGGAAAGGGAAACCTGTACGGCGACCCGGGAGGCGGCGGAGGGCTCCCATCGGAGGGCCACGGGAGCGCCGCCGGGCGAGGAGGCCCAGGCGACGGCGCCGTCCAGCGGCTCCTCCGGCGCCGGGGCGGCGGCCCGCTCCTCCAGGAAGCGGGGCCCGCCCTTTTCCAGACGCAGGCGATGGGTCCGGAGCCCCGCCGCCACGGTCCGCTCCCCGAAGGGGCCCCTGAGAAGGCAGGATCCCCGGTGGACTTCCAGGAGGAGCCCCCCGGCCTGGACCTCCCCCTCCGCCGCGCCGCCGGGGAAGAGCACCGCCTCCCCCTCCCCCGCCTGGAGCACCAGCCCCTTTCCCGGAAAAACCGAAGGGGGCGCCACCGCCGAGAAGGTCCCTCCGCGGAGCTCCACCACCGGCCCTCCGGCCTCACCGGCGGCGGAGACCACCACCGCCTGGGCCCGGGGACCCAGGACCAGCGCCTGCTTCACGGGAAGGACCAGGAGCAGGCCCCGGGGTCCGGCCAGGACCGATCCCCCGGAGGGGATCTCTCCCCCGACGCCAAGGGGCCGGTCCTCCGCTCCCTCTACCCGCAGGACTCCGTCCCCGGCCTGGACCCGCCCCACCGCCGGTGGGGCCTCGAGACGGCCCACCAGCGGTTCCAGGAGAAGCAGGGCCTCCTCGGCCCGTTTCCGAGCCTCCCCGGGACGGTTCCGGTCGAGCAGCGCCTCCGCCTCCGCCAGCCGGTCGCCGGCTTCCGCCAGCGGCTCCTCCGGACCCAGACGGGCCTTCAGCTCCGACAACAGCGCCTGCCCCTTGCCCACGGCGGCGGCCGCGGCGGACCGCTCGGCCTCCCGCTGAAGGCGGAAGAGATGAAGGCCCCACCCGGCGGCCGCCACCAGCACCACCACCGAAAGGCCCCAGAAAAGGAGGTTGAGACGGCGGGCGAGAACGGTCACCTTCACCTCCCCGACGCCGGCCGGCGTCCCGATCGTGCATCCTGGGCCGAGCATAGCCCACACCGGCCGCCGCATCAAGAAGCCTTCGGGCCGGGGGCCAAGGTCCCTGTCGTCCCCTGGCTTGCCAAGGAGCCCCGTCCTGGGTACCCTGGCGCCTGCGGCCCTCCAAGGCCGCCCGCGAAGGGGGTGCCCTGTGTCCAAGTCCCGCGAAGAGAGCCAACCCGCCCAGCTCCCGGAGAACGCCTACCGCGAACTCAAACCCGGCGAAACCTACCTTCCGCCCGTCTCCGCCGAAACGGGCGTCCTGGAGGTGACGGGCCGGTCGGTGGTCTTCGGCCTGCTGATGATCGTCCTCTTCTCGGCCGCCGCCTCCTTCATCGCCCTCAAGCTGGGGCAGGGGCTGGAGACGGCGATCCCCATCAGCATCCTGGCGGTGGGCTTCTCCGCCGTGGCCCGCCGGAAGAGCGCGCTCACCGAAAACGTCAACATCCTGGCCATCGGCGCCACGTCGGGCATCGTCGTCGGCGGCTCGGTCTTCACCATGCCGGCCATCTTCCTCCTGGGCCTCGACAAGGGAACGAGCACCCTCGGCCTCTTCCTGCAGATCTTCCTCGTGCCCTTCCTGGGGGCGGTGCTGGGGGTCCTCTTTCTGATCCCCTTCCGGCGGTACTTCACCGTGGAGATGCACGGAAAGCTCCCCTTCCCCGAGGGCACCGCCACCACCGAGATCCTGGTGGCCGGCGAGCGGGGAGGGAACCAGGCCAAGGTTCTGGTCTACTCCCTCGGCATCGGGATCGTCCTCGACTACCTGGCCCTCTCCCTCAAGGCCTGGAGCGACGTCTTCACCACCGCCGCCGTGGAGAGCCTCTCCGGATTCACCCAGCGGGTGAAGGCGGTCTTCGCCATGAACACCTCGGCGGCGGTCCTGGGCCTCGGCATCATCATCGGCCTCAAGTACGCCGCCATCATCATGGCCGGTTCCCTCCTCTCCTACTTCGTCCTCATCCCCCTCTTCGGATGGCTGAGCCCCGACTACGCCGCGGCGACCTACGACCAGATCTTCGCCGGGGTGCGGAACGCCGAGGGACTCCTGGTCCACCCGGGGGTGCGGAACATCGGCATCGGCGGCATCTTCGCCGCCGGGGTCATCTCCATTCTCAAGATGTCCGGGGTGATCCGCCAGGCCCTCCAGCAGGTCCTGGCCCAACTCTTCAAGGGCCGGGGCTCCTCCGCCGGGGGCTCCCGCCTCGACCGCGACATCCCCGTCACGCTGGTCTTCGCCCTCATCGTGGCCCTGGCGTTGGCCATCTTCCTCTACTTCTGGCTGGTGGTGGTGCGGGGCCAGCCGGGGGCCGCCGGCCTGGCCTTGGCGTCGCTGGTCCTCACCTTCGTCATCGTCTTCCTCTTCTCCGCCGTCTCGGCGTGGGCGGTGGCCATGATCTCCGTCACCCCCATCTCGGGGATGACCCTCACCACCCTCATCATCGGAGCCGTGACCCTGGCCGCGCTGGGCCTCAAGGGCGGGCCGGGGATGCTGGCCATCCTCCTCATCGGGGGCGTGGTCTGCACCGCCCTCTCCATGTCGGGCTCCCTGGTGACCCAGTTCAAGATCGGCCACTGGCTGGGCTCCACGCCCTCGACCATCCAGTGGAGCAACATCGCCGGGTCGGCGCTGGCGAGCCTCACCGTCACCGCCATGATCCTGCTCTTTTCCAAGGTCTACGGCTTCGGGACGCCCCAGATGCCCGCTCCCCAGGCCAGCGCCATGGCGGCGGTGGCCAACGCCTTCATGGGGGGGCAGGACGTGCCCTGGACCCTCTACGGCCTGGGGGCCGTCATCGCCGTGGTGGTCTCCCTACTAGGGGTCTCTCCCCTGGCCTTCTCCCTGGGGATGTACCTCCCCATCGAACTGAACAGCCCCATCCTGCTGGGGGCCTGCGTGGGCTGGCTCATCCAGCATTCGACCCCGGACGAGAAGAAGTCCAAGGCCTTCAACGACAAGTCCATCCTCATCGCCTCGGGCTTCATCGCCGGCGGCGCCCTGGCGGGGGTCTTCGACGGCCTCACCAAGGGGCTCCTCTCCATTCTGGGGCGGGACCCCGAGGCCTTCGGCTTTGCGGCCTGGGCGCCGGGCCTCTTCACCGAGGGCTTTCGGAATTGGCTGGGGCTCGCGGTCTTCCTGGCCCTGGCGGCGTTCCTTTACTGGGATGCCCGCCGGGTGGAGACGTTGCAGGGCTGAGCGGGACCGGCGGCCGGGTCAGGCCAGGAGGCCGGCGTCGGCGAAGAGTCTCCGGCCTTCGGCCAGCAGGTCCCGGATCTCCGGAACCTGGAAGCCCAGCCGCTCCTCCGGAATGTCCTCGCGCCCGGTGAGAGCCCTCAGGGCCAGGCCGCCCAGGAAGGCGCCGTCGGCCATCCACCCCCGCTCCATGTCGCCGAGGGCCTGGAGAACCTCCTCCCGGTTCTCCGGTCCGGCGAAGGCGACGGCCTTGGCCAGCAGGCGCAGGTTCTCCGTTCCGTAGTCGTTGCCGAAGGAACCCACCGGCGGCCAGAGGACGGCGCCGTAGAGGTCCGCCAGAATCCGCCGCCTCAGGCCGTCCTCGGGAATCAGGTCCCGGGCACAGGAGAGGGCCAGTTCTTCCAGGCAGAGGGAGCGATGGGCCTCCCCGGCCGGCCCTTCTCCGGGGGGAACGGCGGGGTAGTCTCCCTCGGCGTAGGGGTGGCTCAGCAGCACGGCCCCCAGAAGGTAGCGGGGCAGGAGGGGATCTCCCCCCCGGCGGGTCATCCAGGAGCCCACGTACTGCGGAAAGGGGTCGGGGGGAGAGGCCACCAGGGCCATGACGTGGCCGGGCACCCGCAGGGCGAAGGCCAGGGGAGGGCCTTCCTCCCGGGGCACGTGGACGCCGGGGCCGCACGCCTCCAGGGCACCGTCCATCCAGAAAACCGGCAGGCCGAGGCGGCTCCAGAAGCGCAGGAGCCAGAGCCCCAGGTAGACCCCCGCGGCGGCGGTGAAGTCCCGCACCTCTTCCGAAGGGGCCTCCCCGCCGAGGTAGGGGGCCAGCAGGTGGTCCAGGACGAAGGCGTCGGGGTACTCGCCGGTGAGGACGGCCTTCCCCTGGGAACCGGCGGCAACCTTTTCGACGAAGTCGCGGCCTATGGCAACGGCGGTTTCGAGGTCGATGGGTCGGGTCACGGTGCCTTCCTTTCGAAGCCGGGGCGAAGAGGCTCGGGCGGGATGGGGAGGGCCAGGGCCGCCACCGTTCCCCGTCCGCCGGGTCCGGCCTGGATCCACACGCGCCCTCCGTGCTCTTCGACGATCCGCCGCACGATGGCCAGACCGAGGCCGGCGCCGTCCCTCCGCGTGGTGACGAAGGGCTCGAAGGCGCGGTCCTTCAACTCCGGCGGAAAGCCGGGGCCGGCGTCGGCGACGTAGGCCGCCACCTCCCCCGCGGACCGCTCGAACGAGACGCGCACCAAAGCGTCGGGAGGAGAAACCCGGAGGGCGTTGTCGAGCAGGTGGGCGAAGGCCTTGACCAGCCGCGCCCCCTCCACCCAAGGCAGGGGCCCGTCGGGGAAGGGGCCGATCTCAACCCGATCCCGGACGTTCCGGTGGATGCCCTCCAGGGACCTCAGGGCCTCGGCGGCCACCACGTTCAGGCGCCGGGGCTCCCGAAGGTCCTCTGAACCTTCCTCGGAGAAGTCCCGGAGGTCCTTCACCAGGTCGGAGAGCTTCCGCACCTCGTTGAGTGCCACCTCCACGTAGGGGGCCCCCTCGGGCCACTGCCCGCTCTTCTTCCGGAGGGTCTCCAGCGTGAGGCTGAGGGCCAGAAGCGGTTCCCGAACCTCCTCCGCCAGCCGGCCCGTGAGCTGGCCCGCCGCTTCCAGGCGAAGGTACCGCTCGAGACGGGCCTCCGCTTCGAGCCGCCTCGTGATGTCCTGACAGAGGCCGAAGACCTCCACCACCCGGCCGTCCACCACCACCGGCTGCTCCACCGCTTCCACCGTGAGCAGGCGGCCGTCCTTGTGCTGGATCTCCCACCGCAGGGGGGGAGGGGCCACCCCCTTCCGGAGGCACTCCGCCGCGATGCGGTCGCTCTCGGTGTTCATGGGGTTGGCGGTGGCGAGGGGAGGGTGGGGACCGAGGAAGTACTCGGGGGGGAAACCGGTCACCTTCTCGATGCTGGGGGAGATGTAGGTGAAGCGTCCCTCGCCGTCGTGGACGTAGAAGTAAAAGTCGGAGGCGTGCTCGACGATGTGCCGCAGGCGGGCCTCGCTTTCCCGGAGCGCCTCCTGCACCCGCTTCCGTTCGGTCACGTCCCTGGCGATACCGCAGAGCCCCACCACCCGGCCCTCGGGATCCCGGAGGGGGACCTTCACCGTGTGAAAGTGGTGGAGGCCGTCGGGAAGGGTCTTCGCCGGCTCCTCGTCCACCGTCTCCCCCGCCAGGACCCGAAGGTCGGACCGGTGGATCTGCTCCGCCGCCTCCCGTCCGAAGAGATCTTCGTCGGTGGCCCCCAGGATCTTCTCCAAAGGTCTTCCCAGGAGCGCCGCCATGGCGGGGTTGGCCTGGACGTACCGGAAGGAGGCGTCCTTGATGAAGAGGCAGTCCTGGGCCCCTTCGAAGAAGGCTCTCAGGCGCCGCTCGGACATTTCCAAGGCCCGCCGGGCCTCGGCCTCCCGCGTGGCGTCCCGTACCGCCACCAGGTCCACCGCCCGTCCCCGGAAGCGGGTCCGGGTTCCCAGGCACTCGATGACCAGCGGCTTCCCCGCCAGGTCGCGGGCTCCGTAGCGGCAGACCTCGTGGTAGTTCTCCTCCAGAACCCGGCGGAGGTCCTCCACCACCCGGGGCCGGTCGGCCTCCTCGATGAAGTCGAGGAACGAGCGCCTTCCCATGTCGGCCGGGGAATCGAGCCCGAACATCCGCAGGAGGGCGGGGTTGGCCTCCAGAACCTCGGGCCCCTCCGCCGAGATGACGGCGATGCCCTCCATCACGTTATCAAAGATCGCCCGGAAGGCCTCCTCGCTCTCCTTCAGGGCGGCCTCGGCGGCCTTCCGCTCGGTGACGTCCCGGACCGTCAGGATGGCCAGCCGGCCGCGGTCCACGTAGGTGAGGGTGATCTGTTCAAAGAAGGTCTCGCCGGAAGCCCTCCGCCCCTGGAGCTCCCCCGACCAGTACCCCATCTTCCGGAGCTTGGGAAAGATCTCCTCCTGGATCCGGCGGACCTGGTCGGGGGGATAGAGGTCCATCCAGAGGCCGTCCAGGATGTCCACCGGCGCCTCGAAGCCGTGGAGGCGTGCGAAGGCGGGGTTGGTATAGAGGAAGCGGCCCGAGAGTTCCAGCAGGGCCAGGCCCTCGACGGTGGCGTCCAGGGCCTTGTAAAGGGTGAGCAGTTCCTGCTCCTGGGATTTCCGTTCGGTGATCTCCCGCCGGAGGAGCAGGAACCGGCCCCCCGCCGCCGGCTGGGGGAGGCGGGAGAGGTCCACCCGGAGCCACGCCGTCCTCTCCTCGAGGACCACCGGGTACTCCAGCGTGTACGCCTCCTGGCGGCCCGCCAGCACCGCCCGGATGCCCTCCTCCAGGAGGCTCGCGTACGGGTTCCCCGCCCGGTGGGCCCGGTCCAGGGCCTCGAGGTAGTCCTCCCCTGCCTCCGCCGACCCCAGGGCCGCTCCTTCGGCGTCGCGGCGGCGCCAGGCCGCCCCGGCGTGGAGAACGCGCCCCTTCTCGTCCAGGAGAAGCGCTTCGAGGGAAGGCGCTTCCAGGAGGGCGAAGAGGGCCTGCCCCTCCCTGTCCCGGGAACCCCTGGAGATGCTCACCTGGCGCTCCTTGAGCCCCGCCGCCGGAGCGGCCCGTGCCGATCCTGGGGGGTCGCCCTTGGAGTGTAGCACAGGCGAGACCCTTCCAAAACGGACCGGGGGCCTCCCTTTCCCGCCCCGCGGGGCGGTCCTGGGAGCGCACCCTTCCTGGGGGCTCCAACCGCGGGAGCGGCGTTTCTCGATTTCGCGACCACCGGGTCGGGGAGATTCTCGATTTCGAGACGCCCCGGCCGGACCCTCGAAAAACAGGCCTAAAAAGAAAGGCCGCCGGCTTTGACCCTCTTCTGGCACCGTTCCTGCTTGAACGAGAGCGGGAGGCACAAGCCATGAAGCCCGAAACCCTCACCCGAACCCAGGCGGAACCGGAAGCCCAGACCGACCGCTACGACGTCTTCTGCCCTTCCTGCGGGTGCCTCTACAACGCCGTGGAGGCCGACTGGTGCGCCTGCATCACCGACAACCCCACCCTCGTCTGCCCGGGGTGCGGCGCCTGCTTCTGCCAGGAGGGACCCGAATTCCGCCGGGACTTCTGGGCGAAGGCGCCCGACGCCATGCTGAGGCGGCGCTTCCAGCGGAAGGACCTCCGCGCCCGCATCGAGCCCCCGATGGAGGAGGGTAACCCCTTGCGGAGGCCGCTGATCCTGGTGGCCGACGACGAGCGGGACACCCGCCTCATCGCCTACCACGTCCTCATGGCCCTGGGCTACGGCGTGGTCCTGGCCTCCGACGGGAAGGAGGCCCTGGCCCTGGCCCGGAAGTACAGGCCGGACCTCATCCTCACCGACCAGATGATGCCGGGGCTGGACGGCAAGCACCTCTGCCTCCGCCTCAAGGAAGACCCGGCCACGAAGCACATCCCCGTGATCCTGATGACGGGCCTTTACAAGCGCGAGAGCCAGCGCATCGAGATCCTGAGGGACTACAAGGCCGACGACTTCCTGACCAAACCCATCCCCTTCGAGCGCCTGGGAGAGGTGGTGGAGGGGTGGCTGGCCCCCGTGGCGACCTCCCGGTGAGGAGGCGTGGTACGCTGGCGAAGAAAAGGGGGGGGCGGGAGGTGGACGGGCCGGGGGAGGGCACACACCCCAAGCCGGACAGCCTGGAAGGGGCCCTGGCGCGGGCGCTGGAGGGGGCCGCATCCCCCGCCGGCCTGGCCGAGGCCCTGGGGCGCTTCTTCTCCGGCCGTGAGGTGGTGAGGGAGGCCGTCCTCGTCTGGTTCGAATGGAGCGACTCCGCCCGGGCCTTTTGGATCCGGCCCGGCGAATCCCCCGTCCCCTGGAGCGGGCCGGCCGCCGCCTTCGACGGCGGGAAGGTCCCGCCCTTCCCCGGTCCCCGCGGCGCCGAACCCCCCTTCTCCGGAGGGTCGCCCCGGCGCCTGGACCTGCATCCTCAGGACCCCGCCGGGGCCTTCCTTCTCTATCTTCCCGCGGGCGGGGCCGACCTCTTCGGCGACCGCTGCGGGCCCCTCCTCCGCATGGCCGCCGCCCTGCTGAAGCGGACCGCCATTCTCTCCGCGGGCAAGGCGCAGTGGGAGAAGGCCTTCGACGCCGCCGCCGAGGTCTTCGTCCTCCACGACCCGGCCGGCCGGATCTTTCGCGCCAACCTGGCCCTCGCCCGGCTGGTGAACCTCCCCATTCGGGAATGCGTGGGACGACGCTGCACCGACCTCCTCCCGGGGCTCTGCACGCCCTTCGACGCCGCCCAGCGGAGCTGGCTCGACCCCGCCTCGGGGCGCCGCTTCTCCGTCACCACCCAGTGGATCAACCTGGAGGGACAGGAGGCCGCCCTCCACGTCCTCCGGGACGTCACCGAGGAGCAGAGGCTCCAGGCGCTGGAGGCCGAGCACCGCCAGGTGGAGTTCACCCGGAATCTCCTGCAGGGCGTGGCCCACGAGATCCGCAACCCCATCTTCGCCGTGCAGACCCTCTTGCAGGCCATGGCCCTCCGGGGGATCGGCGGGGAGGAGGCCACCCCCTTCACGGAAAAGGCCCTGGCAGAGGTCCAGCGCCTGGACACGGTGATCCGGCGGTTCCTTCAATTGGCCTTCCTGGAGGACGGCACCGAGGCGGAACGGGCTCCCCTCATGGACCTGGCCGAGGAAGCCTGGCGGGAGGCGGCGCGGGCGCTCAAGGAGGAGCCTCTCCCCCACCTCTCCCTCTCCCCCGAAGTCCGGAGGACCTTCGTGCGGGTCCACCGCCGCTCCTTCGTCCCGGCCCTCACCGAGCTCTTCGCCAACGCCGCCGCCTACTCCCCCCCCGGAGCCACCGTGCACCTCTCGGCGGTCTGGGAGGACCCCCGGCACCTCCGGATTGAGATCCGGGACCTGGGCCCCGGCGTCGAGGCGGAGGCGGCGGAGCGGATCTTCGAACCCTTCTTCACCACCCGCCCGCGGAAAACCGGCCTCGGGCTCACCCTGGCCCGGGCCGCCGTGGAGCGGGAAGGGGGAAGTCTCTCCCTGGGAGTCTGCCCCCCCGGTTCCCCCGGCGCCCTCTTTCTGGTACGCTTGCCCGCAGAAGAGGAAGAAACGGGGGAGAAGGGGCCATGAAGAAGGTCCTCCTTGTGGACGACGAGCCGGCCGTTCGCTTCGGCATCTGCCGGTACCTCGAGAGCCAGGGCATCCAGGTTTTCGAGGCCGCTTCCATCCAGGAGGCCCGGACGGCGCTGGAGCGGGAGGTCTTCGGCTCCATCCTGCTGGACGTGCGCCTGCCCGACGGCTCCGGCATGGACCTTCTCAAGGAGATCCGCCGGCAGGACGCCGCCGTCCCGGTCATCCTCATCACCGGCCACGGCACCATCGCCATGGCGGTGGAGGCCATGCGGGAGGGGGCCGATCACTTCCTGACCAAGCCCGTGGACCTCCGGGAGCTGGAGGTCCTGCTGGCCAAGTCCCTGGAGCTGGGGACCCTGCGCCGGGAACACCGGGCCCTCAAGGAGCGCCCCCGGGTTCTCTCCCCCTTCCTGGGAAGCTGTCCCGCCATGGCCCGCCTCGTCCCCCTGCTGGAGGCCGCCTGCCGCCACCGGAGTCCCGTCCTGCTCCGCGGGGAGACGGGGACCGGAAAGGGCCTCCTGGCCCGCCTCATCCACGAGAAGAGCGCCCAGCGGGCGGAGCCGTTCGTGGAGCTGAACTGCGCCGGCCTCAAGGGGGAGTTCCTGGAGAGCGAGCTCTTCGGCCACGCCAAGGGGGCCTTCACCGGCGCGGTCCAGGAGAAGGAGGGCCTCCTGGAGCGGGCCCACCGGGGGACCCTCTTCCTGGACGAGATCGGCGACATGGACGTCACCGTCCAGAGCAAGTTTCTGAAGGTCCTCGAGGAGAAGCGCTTCCGTCCCCTGGGAAAGGTGGAGGAGAAGGTCTCGGACTTCCGCCTGATCTGCGCCACCCACCAGGATCTGGAAAAGGCCATCCAGGAGGGGCGCTTCCGGCAGGACCTCTACTACCGGATCAACACCCTGACGATCCTTCTGCCACCCCTCCGGGAGAGGCTCGCAGACTTCGAGGCCATCGTGAACCACCTGCTGGCCTTCATTGCCGGGAGCCGGAAGGTCCCCACCCTGACCCCCGAGGCCCTGACGATCCTCAAAGCCTACCGGTGGCCCGGAAATCTCCGAGAGCTTCACAACGTCCTGGAGCGGGCCTTCATCCTTTCCGACGGGAAGGTCCTGGAGGCCCACCACTTCGCCGGGCTCACCGCCCACTTCGCCCACCACGCCGAGGGCCCCGATGAGGAGCCCCAAGCCCTGGACCTCAAGTCGGCGGAGAAGGCCCACATCGCCAAGATCCTGCGGCTGGCCGGGGGAAACGTCCCCGAAGCCGCGCGGATCCTGGGGGTCTCCAAGGCGACGCTGTACCGGAAGATGGCCCAGCACCGCCTCCGGGCGGAGGGGGGACGCTGAGGAGCGGGACCCTTGGGCTTGCGCCTCGTTCGCGCAGGCCCTACGTTGGAGAAAGGAGCGGGCGGGGGCGTTCGCCGCATTCCCCGGCAAGGAGAGACGCCATGGCCTACAAGATCCTGGTGGTGGACGACGAGAGCGCCACGGCCTTCGGCCTCAAGGCGCTCATGGAAACGGAGGAGGTGAAGGTCCTCACCGCCACCAACCTCCAGACCGCCAAGCGGATTCTCGAGAGCGAGAAGGTGGACGTGCTCCTGACCGACATCCGCCTCACGGGGACCTTGGGGAGCGAAGGGCTGGATCTCCTGGCCTTCGTCAAGGCCACCTACCCCGATACCCGCGTCATCCTCATGACGGGGTATGGCGACCCCGCGGTCATGGAGAAGGCCCACAAGATGGGGGCCGACTGCTACTTCGAGAAACCGGTGGAACTGGGCAGGCTTTCGGAGACCATCTGGTCCTTCGGGGTGCCCAACAAGCTCGGGGAAAGAAGGACGTGAGCGCCGACGACGTCGTCCAGGACCTGATTCGGAGGGGCTTCCTCTCCACGGCCTTCCAGCCGATCTACCACCTCAACACGGGGAAGATCGTGGGGTACGAGGCCCTCATGCGCGGGCCGGCGGACACCCCGCTGGCCAGCCCGGCCCGAATCTTCGGGCCGCAGACGCGCCTCAGCCGGGAGGTCATCGGCGAGCTGGACGCCGCCTGCGTGGCCGCCGCCTTCCGCTCGGGCCGCATGCTGGTGCCCTACGGCCTTCTCTTCGTCAACGTCCACATCAGCACCCTCCTGAGGATCCGGGAGCTGGCGGACCATTTTCGGAAGCTCCTGGATTCCAGCGGCGTCCCGCCCCAGGCGGTGGTCATCGAAATCTCCGAGCGCTCCGGCACCCGGAACCCCCGGGCCCTCAGCCGGATCCTTCGGCTCCTCCGGCGGTACGGCTTCCGCTTCGCCCTGGACGACTTCGGCCTGGCCTACTCGGGCCTCCAGCACCTCTACTGGTTCGAGCCGGAGTACGTGAAGCTGGACCGGGGGTTGATCCTGGGCATCCAGCGCTCCGCCCGCAAGCAGGCTCTGGTGGCGGGCTTTGCCAGCATGTGCCGGAAGCTGGGCAGCGAGGTCATCGCCGAGGGCGTGGAATCCAACGAGGAGGTGGTCACCCTGATGGGGATGGACATCCCCATGGTCCAAGGCTTCCACTTCGGACGCCCCCAGGCCCCCCTCTTCTGGCTTTCGGAGCGGGAGGTGGCCAACGTGCAGAAGCCCTTCTTCCAGGCCCGGGACCTGCTCGGGGTCGAGCCGGAGGACCGCGGGGCCTCCTAAGGCGCCCCCCCTCCGCCCTCCCCTTCCCGGTGGAGGAGGCTTCGGGCCATCTCGACGATGCCCGCCTCCATCTCCGCCCCCAGCGTGTTCTTGACGGCGAAGAGCTGGAAATAGAGGAGTTCGTTCAGGTCCCGCACCAGGGCCGCTTCCCTCTCCTCGGAAAGGGCCGCCAGCCGTTCGAGAAGGGGCCCCGCCGGCAGGTTCCCCGCCTCGTCGAAGCCCAGGCCCGCCAGGAGCGATCCCCCCGGCTCCAGGCCCTTGAAGAAGGCGCCCAGGATCACCTCCACCTTGGACCCCACCTCCACGCGAAGGGCTTGGTAGATGGTGGAGAAGACGTTGTTGTAGCTCTCCAGGCGGGAGAGGAGGAGGTTCCGCTCCTGAGGCGAAAGGCCGGCGGGCGCGGCGGTCTCGGGGGACGCGGCGGGGGCTTCCCCGGAGGGCCGCGCCGTTCGGATGAGGCCGGCGGCCAATAGGGAGGCCACGGCCTTCCGGCCTTCCATGTCCCCCACCCGGGCCTGGGCCACCACCTCCTCCACCGTCCGGATGCCGTTGACCTTGGCGAGGACCAGCTCTTCCTCGGGGGAGAGGGCGGTGCTGGCGGTGACCTCCTCCGCCACCTCCAGGACCGTCTCCGGGGCAGGAAGGCGGTCCTTGAGGCGGGCCCACTCGTCCAGGCGGCGGGTGGCCTCCATGACGTAGTTGGTGGTGGTGGAGGGGAGTCCCAGGACGAGGCGGGGGTCCAGGGTGCCGTTCCGGAAGACGAAATGGCCTTCCGAAAGGCCGAAAACGGCGTAGATCCGGTCCTCCACGCACCGGACCCACTGGGCGCGGAACTCCTCGGGGGAGAGCTCCGAGAGGGAGGCAAGGACCGCCAGCGGGTCCTGCCCCTCGTCGAGGAGGCGCCGGCCCTGGGCCAGGTCCTGCTCCGTGACGAACTGGCGCCTCAGGAGGTGGGCCGCCAGGGAGTGGCGGGGGTCCTCGGCGGTGGCGAAGACCAGGCTGCCATTCAGGAAAAAGCAGCCCCACGCCGCCTGGCCCTCCACCAGAAGCACGCCGCTCTTCTTGCTGGCGGAGAGAAAGAGGAAGACGTCGCTCAGGGAGAGGACCGAGAGGTCCCCCTCGAACTGGACCGTCTCGGCCGTGCCCTTCTGGAAGGAGCGTTCCAGGACCGGGGAAAGGGCCTCCGGCTCGTGGTAGCGCCGGAAGAGCGAGGGCAGCTCCCCCGCCTCCAGGTCCACGAAGACCGGCGAGAGGACCAGGCAGCCGGAGCGGACGTGGACCACGGCCTCCCGGGCCTTGCCGAAGATCTCCTGGGCCAGCTCCGCCGGAAGGACGATGGAGCCGTCCGGCTGGACCGGTAGGGTCTTTCGCACGGGGCCTCCCCTCGCCATGCTAGCGGCACCGGCCCTGGCGTGTCAACGCGGCGGTCCGGCCCCCCTCTTTCTCCCCGCAACCTTTGCCCGCCGGAGAAAGGAGGAACCTCCCTTGCCCGCGGGCTTCGGCGCCTGTATGCTGGCCGGAGAGGTTGGGCCATGGAGGAACACGGAAAGGCACCGCAGGTCTACGCCGGGATCATGTCGGGGACCTCCGCCGACGGGGTGGACGCCGCCCTCGTCACCTTCGGCGATGACGACGGACCGCCGGTGACCCTGCTGGCCCACGAGACCCTCCGGTACTCCCCCGAGGTCCAGAGCCGCATCCGGGGCTGCCAGGGCGCCTGCGTCCCCTCGCTCAGGGAAGTGGTCCTGTTGGACGCCTACCTGGGCGAGCTCTTCGCCCACGCCCTCCTCCGCCTCCTCGAAAGGTCGGGCGTGGAGCGGGACCGGGTCGCCGCCGTGGGGAGCCACGGCCAGACCCTCTACCACCACCCCCGGTGGGAAACCCTTCCGGGATTTTCGGTGCACGGGACCTTCCAGGCGGGAAACCCGGCGGTCATCGCCGAGCGGACCGGACTTACCGTCGTCTCCCACTTCCGGTGCCGGGACATGGCGGCGGGGGGCGAGGGGGCTCCCCTGGCCCCCCTGCTGGACCACCTTCTCTACCACCACCCTTCCCGTGGGCGCCTGGCCCTCAACATCGGGGGCATCGCCAACGTGACCGCCATCCCGGCGGGGGCGGGCCTGGAGCGGGTGGTCGCCTTCGACACCGGACCGGGCAACGTCCTCATGGATCTGGCGGTGCGCCGCTTGACCGGCGGCAAGGCCGCCTACGACGCCAACGGGGCCTGGGCGGCGGCGGGGAGCGTGGTGCAGCCCCTCCTGCGCCGCCTCCTGGAGCACCCCTTCCTGAAGGCGCCGCCCCCCAAGTCCGCCGACCGGGAGACCTTCGGCCCCGCGTTGCTGGAGCAGATCCTGGCCGAGTTTCCCGCCGTGGCCCCCAAGGACCTCCTGGCCACGCTGGCGGCCTTCACCGTCGGAAGCGTGACCTCGGCCATCCTGGAGTTCCTCCTCCAGAAGGAGCGGTACGAGGAGGTGATCGTCTCCGGCGGGGGAGCCGAGAATCCCGTGCTGATGAAGGGCCTCGCCGACGCCCTCCCCAAGCTCATGGTGACGAAGGCCGACGAGTACGCCGTCCCCGGCCGGGCCAAGGAAGCGGTGCTCATGGCCTTCCTGGCCCGGGAGACGCTGGCGGGGCGGCCCGGAAACGTCCCCTCCGCCACGGGGGCCCGGCACCCGGTGGTCCTCGGCTCCATCACCCCCGGCACCCGCTTCCCCTTCCCCCTCCCATGAACCGCCGGGCGCGCGGGGCGGCTCTCCTCCTCGCCCTCCTCGCCTTCCTCGGCGCTTGCGGCCGCCCCCTCCGGCGGGCCTCCCTCGTGGTGGCGGTGGAGGCCGACCCCGCTTCCCTCGATCCGCGCCTGGGGTCGGACGTCGCCTCCGACCGGGCCCACCGCCTGCTCCACCGGGGGCTCTTCTCCACGTCCCCCGACGGCACCCCCGAACCGGACCTCTGCCTCTCCTACCGCTTCGAGGAGGCCCGAAGCCTCCTTCTGACGCTGCGGGAAGGGGTGCGCTTTTCCGACGGACGGCCCGTCACCGCCGAAGACGCGGCCGCCACCCTTCGCTCCATCCTGGAAGACCGGCCCCCTTCCTTCCGCAAGGGGGACCTGAGGGCCGTGGCCTCCGTGGAGGCGCTGGACGCCCGGCGGCTTCGGATCCGCCTGAAGGAGCCCTTCGCTCCCCTGCTCTCGGTGCTGAACTTCGGCATCCTGCCCGCCGGCGAGGCCCGCATGGCCCGCCCCCCGGAAAGCCCCACCGGGTGCGGCCCTTACCGCCTTGTCGGCCGGGTGCGGGGCCAGTGGCTCTTCTTCGCCCGGAATCCTTACGCCGACCCGCCCCCCCGCTCGCCCACCGTCGCCTTCAAGGTGGTTCCCGACCCCGTGGTGCGGGGGCTGGAACTGCGCCGGGGCGGGGTGGACCTGGTGGTCAACGACCTCCCGCCCGACTCCCTGCGGTACTTCCTCCGGCAGGGCTTCACGGTGGTGAGGAGCCCGGGCTCCAGCTTCGCCTACGTGGGCCTCCACTCAGGTCACCCGCCGCTGGACCGGCCGGAGGTCCGGCGGGCCCTCTCCCTGGCCCTGGACCGTGGCGCCATCGTGCGGCACATCCTGGCGGGCTTCGCCCGGCCGGCGGCCGGCCTCCTTCCCCCCGAGCACTGGGCCGCGGCACCCCTTCCTCCGCCCCCGTGCGACCCGAGGCAGGCCGAAGGCCTCCTCGACAAGGCGGGCCTGCCCCGGGGACGGGACGGGGTCCGCTTCCGCATCTCCTACAAGACCTCGGAGAACAAGGTTTCCCGCGCCGTGGCGGCGGTCCTGGCGGAACAGTGGGCGGCGGTGGGCGTGGAGGCGGAGGTGCGCTGGCTGGAGTGGGGAACCTTCTACGGCGACGTGAGGGCTGGCCGTTTCGACGCCTTCGGCCTCACCTGGGTGGGTGTCACCGACCCCGACGGCCTCCGCCTGCGCTTCGCCTCCACCGCCTTTCCACCGGAGGGCCTCAATCGGGGGCGGTACCGCAACCCCGTGGTGGACGACCTCCTCCTCCGGGGAGCCCGGGAGGGGGAGCGGGAGGTCCGGCGGGCCCTCTACGCCGAAGCCCAGCGGATCCTCGCCGAGGAGGCTCCGGTCCTTCCCCTCTGGCACCCCGACGCCGTGTGCGTCGCCCGGCCCACCGTCACGGGAATCGTCCTGCCCCCCGACGGGAACTTCTCCTTCCTCGCCCAGGTGGCCGTCCGCTGAAGAGGAAAACCCGGCCCCCGGGGGGCGATCAGCCTTCCCGGAGGAGGGGCTCGAAGAAGGGCCGGTCGAGGGCGAGGCGCAGGTCGGCGGCCTCCCAGAGGGCCTCCTGGACCGTCAGGGTGTGGCCGGACCTGGGGCCGTGGGCCAGGGCGAAGGTGAGGCCCTCCCGCTTGACGATCTCCACGGCGGGGAGGAAGTCCCCGTCGCCGGAGAGGAGGACGATGGCGTCGGCGCTCCGGCGGGCGGCGGCGTAGACCATCTCCACCGCCAAGAGGACGTCCACCTGCTTCTGCTCCAGCACCGGCTTCCCCGTCTGCTCGTCGAGGCCCCGGAAGGCCAGCCGGCCCAGCTTGACCTCGAAACGGTCCAGCTTCTGGAGGCGCTGGTAGAAGCCCTCCTTCTTCCGGAAGGCTTCCTGCTCCTCGGCCGACGGGCTGGCCGCCAGGTACGGCAGGCAGTTGAAGTAGACGCAGCGGAGGAGGGAGAGGTCGAAGGCCCGGCAGATGGCCTCCGCCAGCCGGCCGTAGTCCAGGCGCGGCGATCCCATGGACCTCAGGAGGAAGTCGAAGTAGCCGCCGTCGATGAGGAGAAGGGCCTTGCCGGAGCTCATGGCCTGGCCGGCTCTCCACCCGGAGGCGCTCCGTTCTCCAAGGCGCCGCGGTGCTTGACGGTCAGGGCCCCCAGGGCGATGGAGTACATCTTGGCCTCGGGGGTGTCGGAGCGGCTGGGGATGAGGACGGGCGCCGCCGCCCCCATGATCACGTGGGCCAGGGGAAGTTTGGCGAAGTAGGTGGTGGACTTGGCCAGGAGGTTGGCCGAGACGATCTCCGGGCAGAGGAGGATGTCCGCCCGGCCGGCCACGTCCCCCTTGTGGCCCTTCTTGGCCACCGCCTCGGGAGAGATGGCCAAATCGAGGCTCAGGGGCCCCTCCACCTCGCAGTCGGTGAGGATGCCGCAGTGGGCCATGCGGGTCAGGGCCGCCGCGTCCATGCTGGGCCCGTGGCCGGGCAGGACGTTCTCCACCGCCGAGAGGATCGCCACCCGCGGCCGGGCGAAGCCCAAACGGTGGTAGAGGTCCACGGCGTTCTCGAGGATCTGGCGCTTGGCCGCCAGGTCGGGGTTCAGGTTGATGCCCCCGTCGGTGATGCAGACGAGGCGCACGCCGTCCTTGCAGGGACACTCGAAGAGGAAGCAGTCCGAGAGGAGCCGCCCGGTCCTCAGCCCGGTTTCCCGGTCCAGCACGGCGTGCAGGAGGGTCCCCGTCTGGGTCTTCCCCTTGAGAAGGATCTGCCCCTCGCCGGAGCGGACCAGCTCCACGGCGCGGCGGACCGCCGACGCCTCGTCGGGGGCGTCCACGATCTCCGCGTGCCTCAGCCGCTCCGGAAGGGCGTCGAGGGCGGGCCCGATGAGCCCAGGGTCCCCCACCAGGATGCCGTGGGCCAGCCCCCGGCGCTCGGCCTCCAGAAGGGCCAAGAGGGCCGCGGGGTCGTGCCCCGCCGCCACCACCACCCCGTAGGGCGCCCGCTTCAGGGCCGCCTCCAGGATCCCGTCAAGACGGCTGATTTTCGGCGACATCGGTAACCCCCCTTCGAAAGGCCTTCAGGCAGGCCTCCTGGATTTTCTTGGGGAAGCGCTTCCGGATGGCCGCCTCCCAGTTTGCCGGGGTAAGCGGGAGGTGCCGGGAGAGGGCCCCCAGGAGGATGAGGTTGACCATCCGGATGTCCCCCTCCTCCTTGGCCATGCGGACGGCGTCCACCCAGACCAGCCGCGGGGCCTTCTCTTCAAGAAGGCGATCGATCCCGGGAAGGTACCCCGAGTCTTTCTTCAGGCTCTGGGTCAGCGGCGGAATCTCCAGGGGGGAGACGAAGGCCGTTCCGCCGGGACCGAGGAAGTGGAGGTTCCGCACGGCCTCCAGCTTCTCGAAGGCCACCAGGAAGTGGGCGCCGCCCGGCGGGATGAGGGAGGAGGGGACCTCCTTCCCGATCCGCACGTGGGTGTCCACGTTGCCGCCCCGCTGGGCCATTCCGTGGACCTCGCTCATCTTGACGTCCAGCCCGGCGTCCACCGCCGCCAGCGCGAGCACCCGGCTGCTGGTCAGGATCCCCTGGCCGCCCACTCCCGCGAAGAGAATGTTGGTGATCTCCATGGTCTTCCCCTCGGTTCACGTCGCCTTCTGGAGAGGCCGGGGACGGGGACCGCGGCGCGGGCCCCGCCGCTCCCCGCGCCCCTCACTCCCCGCCGGGCAGGGTGAGGCTCCCCGACTCACAGACCTGGACGCAGACCCCGCAACCGGTGCAGAGGTCGGGGTCCAGGTCGGGAAATCCGTCTTTCTCGTGGAGGGCCATGCAGCCCACCCGGACGCAGGCCCCGCAGCGATCGCAGGTTTCCAGGTGGATCTCCACCGGGCGGCCTTTGGGAATCCGGCCCCCTAGGAGGCAGGGGGCCACCGCCACTACCACCGAGACCTCCGGGGCCTGGAGCTCCTCCTCCAGCACCCGGCGGGTCCCCTGGAGGTCGTAGGGGTCCACCTCCCGCACGCGCTTCACGCCCAGGGCCCGGCAGACCTCGGCCACCTTCAGCTGGGGGGCGTCGTTCCCCCGGATGTCCTTGCCGGTGCCCGGGTGGGGCTGGCCGCCGGTCATGGCCGTCCACCGGTTGTCCAGGATGACCAGCGTCGCGGCGCTCCGGTTGACGATCATGTCGATGAGGGCCGGAATGCCCGAATGAAAGAAGGTGGAGTCGCCGATCACGCCCACGGTCTTCCCCTTCTCCTTGGGCCCGCCGAACTTCTCAAGCCCCTCGGCCATGCCCACCGAGGCCCCCATGCACATGCAGGAATCCATGGCGGCCAGCGGCTTGAGGGCGCCCAGGGTGTAGCACCCGATGTCCCCCATGACCCGGAGCTTCATCTCCCGGAAGAGGGTGAAGATGCCGCGGTGGCTGCACCCGGGGCACAGGGTGGGCGGCCGGGAGGGGACCTGGACCGACCCCAGGTCCACGGTGACGCGGCTCCTCGGCTGGCCCAGCAGGGCCTTCTCCACCAGGGGCAGGTTCAGCTCGCCGGTGTACGGAAAGAGTTCCCGACCGCCGTAAACGGCGATCCCCGCTGCCCGCATGGCCTCCTCCAGGTAGGGCTCCAGCTCCTCGACGACGTAGAGCCGCTCCACGGAGGCGGCGAAGCTCCGGATTCGCTCCAGGGGAACGGGGTGGCTGAGCCCCACCTTCAGGATGGAGGCGTGGGGCAGCACCTCCCGGACGTAGCCGAAGGCCACGCCGGAGGTGACGACGCCCACCTCGGAAGAGCCCCGGAAAACGGGGTTCCAGAGGTCGCTCTCCTCGGCCAGGGCGCGGGCGGCGGCCAGCCGCTCCTCCACTTTGTGGCGGCGCTCCCGGGCGTGGCTGGGGAGCATGACGTACTTGGGGATGTTCTTGAGGTACCCCTTGGAGGCCCATTCCACGCGGTCCCCCAGGCCCACCACCCCCGTCTGGTGGCAGACGCGGGTAGTCATCCGCAAAAGGACCGGAGAATCGAAGCGCTCCGAGAGGGCGAAGGCCTCCCGCGTCATCCAGCGGGCCTCCTCCACGTCCGAAGGCTCCACCATGAGGACCTTGGCGGCCCGGGCGATGGCGCGGTTGTCCTGCTCGTCCTGGCTGGAGTGCATGCCGGGGTCGTCGGCGGAGACCACCACCAGCCCGCCGCCCACGCCCATGTACGAGGAGGAGAAGAGGGGGTCCGCCGCCACGTTGAGGCCCACGTGCTTCATGGTGACCAGCGCGCGGACACCGGCCAGGGAGGCCCCCATGGCCACCTCGTAGCCGACCTTCTCATTGGGGGCCCACTGGACCGCCACGTCCTCGTAGCGGGCCAAGGCCTCCAGGATCTCGGTGCTCGGCGTGCCGGGATAGCCCGAGCCGAACGCCACACGGGCCTCCCAGGCCCCGCGGGCCACCGCTTCGTTGCCCAGCATCAGTTCTCGCACGGCGTCTCTCCCGGATAGTCAATGGGATCTTCCTCGCCCCGGAGGACCCGGATGGCCCCCATGGCCAGCGCCTCCATCTCGAACTCCCCGGGGAAGCGGAAGATGGGGGCGAGGGAGCCGATCCGCTCGGCCAGCAGTTTGCAGAAGAGGTTGGAGTGGCTGAGGCCCCCGGTGAGGACCACGGCGTCCAGCCGGAAGGAGAGGACCGCGGCCATGGCTCCGATCTCCTTGGCGGTCTGGTAGGCCATGGCCTCGTAGACCTCCCGGGCCTTGTGGTCGCCCTGGGCGATCCGCGCTTCCACCTCCAGGGCGTCGTGGGTCCCCAGGTGGGCCACCAACCCGCCCTCCCGGGTGGTCATCCGCTTGAGGTCGGCGGCCGTCAGCGACCCCGAGAAGCAGAGGCGGATCAGCGGCTGGGTGGGCAGGGTCCCCGCCCGGGTGGGGGAGAAGGGCCCGCCGGAGTTGGCGTTGTTGGTGTCCAGGATCCGGCCCCCTTCCATGGGGACGATGGAGAAGCCCCCTCCCAGATGGGCCACCACCAGCCGGCTCTCCTTCAGCTTCTTCTGGAGCCTCTCGCAGGCCTTCCGCGCCGCGGCGTGGAGGTTGAGGGCGTGGGAGAGGGCCTGCCGGCATATCTGGGGGAGCCCCGTGTACCTCGCCAGGGGCAGCATCTCGTCCACCGCCACCGGGTCCACGACGTAGGCGGGGACGCCGTAGCGGGCCGCCACGGCGTGGGCGATGAGGCATCCGAGGTTGGAGACGTGCTCTCCCTGGTACCCCTTGCGGGCGTCCTCCAGCATGGCCTCGTTGACCACCAGGGTGCCGGAGGGGACGGGCCGGATGAGCCCCCCTCGGCCCACCACCGCGTGGAGGGGGGAATCCCCCCACCTTTCCAGGAAGCCGAGGACGCCCGCGATCCGCCCGGGAAGCTGGTCCAAGAGCGCTCCCGAGGACGACCCCTGGGGGACCGTCTCCTCCGCCTCGCAACCCTCCTCCGTGTACAGCGCCAGCTTGGTTCCGGTGGAGCCGGGATTGATCACCAGGACGCGAAAGGTGGCCATGGGGCACACTCCGTTCGTCAGGGAAGGAGCATAGCCGCCCGGCCGGCCTTGGGCAAGGGAGCCTAGGCGACCTTGGCCCCGGGTGGGTCTTCTGGCGCGCGGACCCCCCCGTCCCTCCCGGCCCCCCGGGCTTTTCCCTGCTGTCCAAAATCCTACCCGGCGATGTTTTCCGCCTTTCACCCAGAGCGAAGCGGAGGGTGAAAGGCCGGCCGGATGGCGGCTTTTCTTCCCCGGTTGAGGGGCTATACTGGACGGGAAAGGAATGCCCCATGGCCCCCCTGGAACGGCCGGCCCTCGAAGAAGAGCTGGAGCGCCTCAAGGAGACCAACGAGGCCCTCTGGGCCATCTTCGGCCTCGGCCACGCCCTGGCCCAGGCCGACACCCCCGAAGCCATGGTGGCGGCGGTCCACGGCGTCGCCCGCCGGGTTCTTCCCGTCACCCTGACGGGCCTCGCCCTCAAGGGACCGGAGGAGGTCCGCCTCTTCCTGTGCGGCGAGGGGGGAACGGCCAGGAGCCTGGCCGTCCCCATCGAACGGTGGAGCGCCCTCTTCGCCGTCGAGGAACCCTCCTTCCTTCCGGGGGACGGACTCTCCAAAGGCCTCGCCGAGATCCTGGGACGGGAGCCGCTCCCGGGAATGGCCCGGAGCCTGGGGGACCCGCCGGCCGCCTGGCTGCTGGCCCTGGGCCCCCGCCCCTTCGAGGACCGGGAGGCGGGACTCCTGGCCCGGATCGGCGACTTCCTCTTCAGCGCGCTGGCCCGCTGGGAGCGGCTGGAGGGCGCCCTCCGGAAGTCCCGCCAGGTGGCGGACCTCTTCGTGCTGCTGGCCCAGGAGAAGGAACGGCTGGACAACGTGGTCCGCAGCGTGCCGGTGGGCCTGCTCCTTCTGGACCGGGGGGGCAACATCCACCTCGCCAACGACGCCGCCGCCAAGGCCCTGGGCCTTTCGCCGGTGGAAGTCCGGGAGAACAAGGTCTTCGCCGGCCGGCCCGCGGGCCGGGTCCTTCTGGGCCTCCTGGACAAGGTCCGGGCCGAGGGGAAGACCGTCTCCACCCCGTACGAGATGGAGGGGCGCTGGTTCCAGGTCCAGGTGGTGCCGTGGCCGGGGATGACCCTCTTCCTGGTGGTCACCCAGGACATCCAGGAGTGGTACGGCCTCAACCGCCTGAAGGAGGACCTCATCTCCATCATCTCCCACGAGGTGAAGAACCCCCTCTCGGCCATCGTGAACGCCGCCGACCTTTTGGCCGGAGGCCGGCCGGGCCCTCTGAACGAGCCCCAGGCCCGCCTGGCGGCCCTCATCCTCGAAAACGCCCGGAACATCCGGGGAATCCTCGACGACGTGGTGCGCCTGAGCCGGCTGCACCACCTGAAGGGGGAGGCCGAGCGGGTCCCGGTGAAGGCCCTCATCGAGCGCATCCGGGACGGACACCGGGACACCCTCCAGGGCAAGCTGCTCACCTGGCGGGAGGAGCTGGAGGAGGTCCACCTCCTCTGCGACGCCGGGATGCTGGAGAACCTGCTGGCCAACCTCATCGGCAACGCCGTGAAGTACGCCCCCATCGGGGGCACCGTCGGGGTGCGGCTCCGGCGGGACGGAGAACGGGTGGCCCTCCGGGTCCTGGACGACGGCCCCGGCATCCCACCCGCCGAGCGCGACCGCCTCTTCACGCCCTTCTTCCGGGCCAGCAACGTCCGCAACCTCGTCGCCGGAACCGGGCTTGGGCTGGTCATCGCCCGCAACGTCGCCGAACGGCTGGGGGGACGGCTGGACTGCACCTCCCCCCTGACGGAGGAGGACCGGTTCTTCCTGGGCCCCGCCTCCGCCGCCCGCCCCGGCACCGCCTTCGAGGCGGTCTTTCCCTTCACCCCGTAGGAGAGCGCCATGCGCCAGAAGCTGATCATCGCCGACGACAACCGCGCCATCACCGAGGTTCTGAAGCTGAACTTCGACCTGCTGGGGTACGAGGTCTTCGTGGCGGCGGACGGGGAGGAGGCGGAGGCCCTCTTCCGCAGGGTCAAGCCGGCCCTCATGATCCTCGACGTGATGATGCCCCGGAAGAACGGCTACCAGGTCTGCCGGGACCTGAAGCGGGACCCCGAGCTCATGCGGATCCCCATCGTGCTCCTCACCGCCAAGAGCCTCAAGGAGGACGTGTACTGGGGCTACGACTGCGGGGCGGACGCGTACGTCACCAAGCCCTATGACCCGCACCAGCTGGAGCTTCTGGTGGACCAGCTCATCCGCGAGGCGGCCTCGGGAAGCCGGACCGTCGCCTGGACGGGCCTTCCCGACTCCTCCAAGGTGGAGGCGGAATTCCGGGCCCGCCTGGAGGCCGGAGCCCCGGCCCTTCTCCTCGAGGCGCGGCTTCTTCTGGAAGGGCGGGAAGTGGGCGGGAGCCCCGACCCCGCCCATCGGGACCTCCTCCACCAGGCGGGGTGGATGCTCCACGAAGCGGCCCAGGAGGCGGCCCAGGCGGCCGCCGTGGGCCAGACCGCCGGGGACCGCTTCTGGGTGGTGCTGAGCCCCGGCGAAGCGGAGGCCTTCCGGGTCCGCGCCGAAGAGCGGCTCCAGGCCCTCGGGCCCGCCCCGGGAAAGCTGTCCCTCGCCTGGGAAACCCTCCCCCCGCCCCGGGGCTGACGGCCCCGTAAGGACTTACACCCGCCAAATCCGGAGGAGCGCGCCCAGCGGGGCTCCCTGGGGGTCCCGCAGGGAGAAGGCCTGGGCCCGGAGGGAGCCGCCGGGTCCGAGGGGAATCTCCGCCCTCTCCCGCTTGCCCTCCAGGACCTCCCGGTAAGCCCCGGCGGAAGCGGGGCCGAGTTCGCGGAGCAGGTCCTCCAGCGAAGCCCCCTCTCCCGCCCTATGCAGCAGGGTCTGCGCCGCGGGGCTGGCCGTCCGGACGCACCCCGCTCCGTCCACCACCGCCAGGGCTTCCCCGCTCCCCTCCAGGATCCGGGCGAGGGCGGCGGCGTGGCGGTCCGCCTCCTCCCGGAGGCGCTTGGGTTCCGTGACCTCCCGGCTGATGCCCCGGTACCCGGCCCATCGGCCCTGGCCGTCGTAGACGGGGACACCGCGTACCTCGATCCAGCGGGGGTTCCCGTCCCGGTCCTGCACCCTCAGTTCCACCGGACCGAAGGGGGCGGGCTCTCTCCGCAGGCCCTCCAGGAAGACCTCCACTTTGGCCCGGGCTTCGGGGAAGACCCGGTGGAAGATGCTCTTGCCGGTGAACTCCTCCGGAGGGAGCCCTCCGATCCTTTCGATCACCCGGTTCATGTAGGTGTACCGGAATTCGGTGTCCACCTCCCAGATGAGGTCGCTCAGGTTGTCGGTGAGGTCCCTCAGCCGGCGCTCGCTCCGGGCCAGGGCCTCCCGGCTCGCCTCCAGTTCCTCCAGGGCCGACGCCAGTTCCCGGACGGTGGAATCGGCCTCCCGCCAGAGGGCGGCGTTGACCACCGCCATGGTGGCGTGGCGGGCGAAGATCTCCAGGACTTCCAGGGTATCGGGGTCGAAAAAGGCCTCCTCGCCGGAGTAGAAGGCCGCCACGCCCCGAACGGCCTCCTCGTGGAGCAGGGGGACGGCGCAGACGGCGCGGAAGCCCCGCTCCCGGGCCACCTCCCGCCAGGGCGCCATGGCCGGGTCCTCGACGTGCATGACCACGGCGCGCCGGGTCTTGATGGCGGTCCCCACCGGTCCCCGTCCCCGGGGGGACTCGTCCCAGGTGACCTTCAAGGCCTCCGTGTACCCGTCGTCCCGCCCCGCCGAGGCCACCACCTTCACCTCCGTGGTGAGCGGCTCCACGAGCCCGATCCAGCAGAGGGGAAGGCCGCAGGCCTCCACCGCCGCCCGGCACATGGCCCCGGCGGAGGTCCGCAGGTCCACCTTTCCCGCCATGGCCTCCGAGGAGGCCAGGAGGGCGGAGAGCTGGCGGGCCTTCTTCCGCAGGGCCTCCTCCACCCGCTTCCGCTCGGTGATGTCGAAGGCGGTGGCGAGGCCCGCCGGCCTCCCCTCGTGCAGGATCATGGCGGCGGTGAAGTCCACCCACCGCGTCTCGCCCTGCTTGGTGAGCAGCTTCATCTCGTAATGGCGGGGAACGGGCGCTCCCTGCTGGCGGGAGAGGCCCCGCTCCTTGACCAGCTCCCGGTGGTCGGGGTGGACCACCTCCCAGAAGGACATCTTGAGGAGTTCCTCCCGGGAGTAGCCGGTGATGGCCTCCGTGGCCCGGTTCACGTACTTGAAGGAGGTCCCCTGGTAGATGAGGATCCCCGCCTCCGCGGTCTCCGCCAGACTCCGGAAGAGGGCCTCGCTCTCCCGGACGGCCATCTCGGCGAGCCTCCGCTCGGTGATGTCCCGGGCGTTCACCACCACCCCCTGGATGGCCCGGTCTCCGAGAAGGTTGGTGAGGACCAGGGAGAGGATCCGAAGGCTCCCGTTCCGGTGGCGGAAGCGGACCTCCACCGCCGGAAGGGGCCGTTCGGGGGAGGCCAGGGAGCGGGTCAGGGTCTCCCTCCACACCGGCAGGTCTTCCGGCGCCGCGAGTTCTTCCAGGCTCCGCCCCAGGACCGACTCGGCGGTGTACCCCGTCCACACGGCGAGGGAGGGGCTGGCGTAGAGAACCCTCCCCTCGGCGCCCAGGACCAGCACCACGTCGTGGCCGTTCTCGATGAGGCCCCGGAAGCGGCGCTCGCTCGCCTGGAGCCGCTCCTCCGCCTCCTTCCGGTCGGTGATGTCCCGCCCCACCCCCACGATGGCGGCGACCTTGCCGTCCTCCGTGAGGACCGCCTTGTCCGACCAGGCAAGCCATCGCCATCCGTGGACGGTCTTCGCCCGCTGCTCCACGTAGCAGGTCCAGGGCGGACGGTAGAGGTCCTTCATCGCCTCCAGCGTCCGGCGCAGGTCCTCCTCGTGGACCAGGGGCATGAAGGTCTTGCCCAGGAGATCCTCTTCGGTTCTTCCGAAGAGGCGGCAGTAGGAGGGGCTCACGAAGAGGAAGCGGCCCTCCGTGTCCACCTTCACCACCAGGTCCGTCTGGTTTTCCACCAGCAGGCGGTAGGCCTCCCGGCTCTCCTCCAGCTTCCGCTCGGCCTCCCGCTGGGCCGTTACGTCTTCGGCGAAGAGGAGGCGCCGGCGTCCCCCGGGACCTTCCGCCTCCGCCAGCCAGACCCTGAGGAGGAACTCCCTCCCGTCGGCCTTGAGGCACCGCCACTCCCCTCCCGTCTCCGGAAGGAGGGCCCGCCGCTCCCGGAGAAGGCAGGCCTCCGCCTCCTTTCGGCTGGCGGGGGAGACCCGTTCCAGGAGCGACCGGCCCTGGGCCTCCTCCGGTCCCGAGAGCCCGAAGAGGCGGAGGAAGGCCCCGTTGGCGAAGACGACCCGGCCGTTTTCGAGGAGGGCGACGCCGAAGGGGGCCCCTTCGATGAGGTCCCGGTACCGCCGCTCCGATTCCTTCAGGGTTTCGAAGCGGGTCTTCCGCTGGAAGTACCGCAGGGTGAAGTAACCCCACACCGCGAGGAGGGCCGCCAGGGAGAGGAGGAAGGCCACCAGCGGGCGCCAGTCCCGGGGCGGTTCGACGGGAAGCCACTTCTCCTCGATCCGGGAGAGGACCCCGCCGGCCTCCAGCCCCTTGAGGGTGGCGTCGAATTCGTCCCGCACCCGGCCGAGGTCCCTCCGAAAGGGAAAGGCCAGGCGGTCCCGCGTCAGGAACAGAACCCCCGTGGCGCTCCGGCCCACGGCAACCTTCCCTTCGTACAGCTGGCTCACCAGGAAGAGGGTGTTCAGGTAGTCGTTGAGGACGGCGTCCACCGACCCCCGGACGAGGGCATCGAAGCTCTCTCCCGTGTCGTCGAAAAGGACCACGCCCCGGATGGGGATCCGCTCCGCCAGCCGCCGGGCCTCCGCCTCCCCCGTGGCGCCCCGCTTGACGCCCAGGAGGAGGCCCGCCAGGTCCTTCGGGGACCTGACGGGGTGGGCGGGCCCGTGGGCCACCACCAGCCCCGTCCGGAGGTAGGGGCGGGTGAAGAGGAAATCCCGCTCCCGGTCGGGGGTGACGTAGAGGGCGCCGATGGCCATGTCGGCCTTTCCCTCCCGGAGCCCCGTCCAGACGTCGGGAAAGGAGGCCCACTCCACCTCGAAGGTCCAGCCCCGGGCGGTGCAGACGAGGCGCACGAGGTCCACGTCCAGGCCCCGGGCTTCCCCCCCTTCCGGGAAGGCGAAGGGCTCGTAGGGCGAGGCCGCCACCTTGAGGTGGACCCTTCCTGCTGGGCTCCCCCCTCCGGGCCCGGCGGCGAGGGCGTAGGAGACCGCCAGGGCCGTGAGGAGCGCCGCGACCCCGATGACCCGTCCTTTCTTCCACCGTCTTGTGGACACCGACGCCTCCCTCCCCCACAGGGGGAGCTGAAGACCCGTTCGGGAGGGGAACCTCCCACCCCGTCAAACCGGGCGGCTCACCCGGTTCTTTCCCCTGCGCTTCGCTTCGTAGAGGGCCTGGTCGGCCCGGGAGAGAACGGCCCGGTGGTCGTTCCCGTCCTCCGGAAAGGCGGCCACCCCCACGCTGAGGGTCACCCGGCCCGGCCCGCCTTCGCCGGGGACGGGGACTTCAAGGGTCTCCACCGCCGACCGGATCCTCTCGGCGATGGCCTCCGCCGTCGGCGCGTCGCACCGGGGGAGCAAGACGGCGAACTCCTCCCCGCCGTAGCGGGCGGGGATGTCCTCCCGGCGGATGGAGTTCCGGATCACCTCCGCCACCGACCGGAGCATGTCGTCCCCCGCCAGGTGGCCGTACGTGTCGTTGACCCCCTTGAAGCCGTCCAGGTCCATCATCAGGACGGCGTAGGGCAGGCCCGCCTGGGCGTGTTCCCGCCCCTCCCGGGCCAGCGCCCCCTGGAAGAAGCCGTGGTTGAAGAGGCCCGTCAGGGCGTCCATCACCGCCTGCCGCTTGGTGAGGGCGTGGACCTGGGCCCCCTCCAGCGCATTCACCGTCTGGTTGGCCAGGACCTCCAGGGCCCGAAGGGTCTCCAGGGAGGGGACCTTGCCGTCCACCGGCTCGTCCACGGAGATGATCCCCAGCAGGCGCCCGTCCTTGTCTTCCAGCGGAACGATGAGGGAGTCCATGGGGTGCCAGTCGTCGGGCTCCTGGGGAAGCCGGGGGTTCAGGGGCAGGATGTCGAAGGGGGTGAAGACCGCCTCGGCGTGGCCGATGAAGTAGCAGGCGCCCACCCGGTACTTGGGGTGGAGAAGGCCGCGGACTTGCTCCGCCGGCGGGTGCACCTCGCGGATCTGCTCCCACCGGTCGTCCAGCCCCGCCTGGGCCACCCGCTCGAAGACCTGGTCCTCCTCGCGGTAGAGGCTCACGAGGACCGTCTTGAAGCCCATCCCCTCCCGGATGCCCTCGGCCACCTTTTCCAGCATCCCCTGGACGTCCAGGTGGACCTTCAGGAGGTTGGAGATCTTCAGGATCTGGGAGAGGTGCCCCGTCTGCTTGAGGAGCTTCCGGTTGGTGTCCAGGAGCTGGCGCTTGAGGATGTCGTCCTGGACCTGGGAGGCGATCTGGTTGAGGGCCAGCTCCAGGAACTTGGCCTCCTCCGGCGTGAAGGGCTCCTTCCCCGGCTCCCGCTCCAGAAGGAGCAGGCCGAAGGCCAGCTCGGTGGTGACCATGGGGACGGCGAGCTGGGAGCCCGCCCGGGGGAGCAGCAGGGGCACCGCCTCGCCGTTTTTCAGGAGGCGGAAGGTCTTCAGCTCCGGCTGTTCCAAAAGGTCCAGCAGGGTTTCCTTGAGACCGTGGGGGTCCGCCGGAAGCGGCTCCAGGGAGACCAGGAGAGGCTCCCGGCCGACGGAGGAGCCGGCGTGGGGGGGCAGGACCAGAAGGATGCCGGCGTCCCAGTAGACCGTGTCTCGAAGACCCGCCAGGAGGGTCGTGAGAAAGTGCTCCTTCTCGAGGGAGCCCGCCGCCGTCACCGCCAGCTGCTGGAGAAGTTCCTGCCGGCCCGTGGCCCGAACCAGCGTCAGGGTTCGCTGCTGCTGTTCCCCGTAGAGCCGCATGGCCCAGAAGAGCACCAGCAAGGTCAGGCTACCCAGGAGCACGGAGACGTACCGTTCTTCCCGGACCGCCCCCACCACCAGGGCCACCAGCGGAGAGGAGAGGGCCACCCACCCCAGGTTGCTCACGAAGGCCCTCCGGAGCGTCGCGAGGAGGGGCGGCTTGAGGACCGCCGGCTTGCCCAGGACGAAGGCCACCCAGTTCACCGCGGTGCAGAGGAGCATGGCGAGGAGGAGGAGAAAGAAGTCCCGCAAGCTCGCCTCGGGCCCGTTCCGGCTGGAAGAGAGGTAGAAGGCCCCGCCCAGCGAAACGGAGAGGGCCGTCAGGAGGGCGCCCCAGAGGTTGACGACCGTCAGGCCGGAGAGGCCCTTTCGGTAGAGGCGGCTGGCCAGAAGGCCGGTCCCTCCCAGGATCCCCGCCATCACGGGGTTCTGAAGGGCCGCCACCGCCGGGAAGGCCACCACGTGGTCCAGGTTCAGGTAGCCCAGGCCCGGCACGTGGACGTCGAATTCGTAGGAGAGGAAGAAGAAGAGCAGCACCGCCGGAGCCGCCCAGAGCGCCTGGAGCGACCAGGGCCACCGCCCTCCCATCCAGACCAGGAAGGCGAGGGCGAGGACCGAAAGAAGGAGGTTCCGGCCTTTTTCCTCCATGACGAGCCTGCCGGCGCATTATAGCACGGGGCGGCCGCCTCCCAACCCCCCGGCCGGGCCCGGGGGATTCCTCCAGGCTTCGGCGGGCCCCGCCCGACGGCCCCTTCGGAGGGAATCCCTCAAGAAACTTGACAACGGCCTGAAAGGAACATATGTTCATATTGCGGGCCGGACCCGCGGAGGAACCGCGTCATGCCGAGGCCGTTTCAGCTCCGACAGGTGGCCCATCCGCCGAGGGTTCGCGGATTCAAGCCCATGGGCATCCCCATGCGGGAGCTCGAGGTGCTCTCCCTTCCGCTGGACGAGTTGGAAGCCCTCCGCCTCGCGGACCGGGACGGCCTCTACCAAGAGGAAGCGGCGGCCCGCATGGGGATCTCCCGGGTGACCTTCGGCCGCATCCTGCAAAAGGCCCGCGCCAAGGTCGCCGAAGCCCTCTTGGACGGCAAAGCCCTCGTCGTCGGAGAGGGACCGGTGGTCTTTTCCCCGGGAACGGAAGACCGTTGCCCGGTCCACGGCGGGCCCCGGCGCCGGGGCCGTTCGTGCCGCTGCGGACCGGAGGAGACAGGGGATTCGAAAGGAGGAAAGCCATGAACGGACGCGGTAATTACGGTGGATGCCGGTACGGGGACGACCCACGCCCGGAACTCCGGGGCGCGGGACAAGGCGGCCGCCCGTGGGGCGGCGGCCGGGGCCGGTGCTGGGGAGGAAGCCGGGGCCAGGCCGGCGGGTGGTGGGCCCGGGAAACGGGCGAAGAAGCCTCCCGCCCCGCCGTGAACTGGGAGGACCTGGAGCGGCGGATCCGCCTTCTCGAGGAACGTCTGGCCAAGGGCTCCGTACCCGAACCCTGATCCCGGCCGCCGTCCGCCCTCGGCCTGGCCCCCAACAGAGGAGAGCCTCGGACACCGCCATGCGCTCCCCACGGCAGGTTTACTACGACGCTTTTTCGGCCCTTTACGACCGCTTCGTGGCCCTTCACTCGGGGGACGCCCGGCGGCGGGTCCGGGCGTTCCTGGCCGGAATGGTGCCTGCGGGAAACGGGGAAAGAGTGCTGGACCTCTGCACCGGAACGGGGGCGCTCCTGCCCCTCCTCTCCGACCGTGTCGGACCTTCGGGGGTCGTCGCGGGTGTGGACTTTTCCATGGGGATGCTGGGGCGTTCGCGGGCGAAGACGGCGGGCCGGGCCAACGTCCTTCTCGTCCAAGGACGGGCCGAAAGCCTGCCCTTCGCCCCGGCGTCCTTCCGGGCCGTTACCTGCTCCCACGCCTTCTACGAACTGAAGGGGGAAGACCGGGAGCGGGCGCTCCAGGAGATCGTCCGGGTACTAACGCCGGAGGGCACCTTCCTCATGATGGAACACGACGTTCCCCGCAACCAGCCGGCCAAGGCGCTCTTCTATCTCCGGCTGGCCGTCGCGGGGGGCGGGCGGGCCCGCCGGTTTCTGAAAGAGGAGCGGAGCGTGCTCGAGCGCCACTTCGCTCATGTGGAAAAGGTACAGAGCCCGAGCGGCAGGTCCAAGGTCTGGGTCTGCACCCGGAGCAGGCCCGCCGGTCGCGAGGAAGAACGGTGCGGAAGGGGATGCGGCAAAACCACGCCCCATGGCCGCCAAGGAGCCGACGATGTCCGACCTTCTCCATCCCTGGGCCCTGAAGCCCCTCACCCTGCGCAACCGCATCTGGATGGCACCGGTGAAGACCGCCTTCGGCACGCCCGACGGGGCCGTCACCGAGCGTCACCTGCACTTCTACCGGGCCATCGCCCGAGGCGGAGCGGCCCTGATCCTCCTGGAACCCGTCCCCGTGCGGTGGGAGGGTCGGGAACACCCGAAACAGCTTTCGGTCACCCATCCCTCCAGCGCCGAGGAGTTGGGGCGGATCGTCCGGGTGATCCACGAGAACGGCGCCCTGGCGGGCCTCAACCTGAACCACGCGGGGCGCGCCGCCAACCCCAAAGCCAGCGGGATGGAGGTCCTGGCGCCTTCGGACTGTGCCTGCCCGGCCAAGGGAACCCGCGCAAGGGCCATGACGGAGACGGAGATCGAGGAGGTGATCGAGGCCTACGGGAGGGCCGCCGCCGTCGCCGAGGCGGCGGGCTTCGACTGGATCGAGGTCCAGGCCGGCCACGGCTATCTCCTCCAGCAGTTCCTGGACCCCGCCGTCAACCGGCGGGAAGACGCCTACGGCGGCGACCCGCTCCTGTTCCCCCGAAGGGTGCTCGAACGGGTGCGGCGGGCGACCTCACTGCCTTTCGGCCTTCGCGTGACGCTGTCCGACCCGTCGGACGGCGGAGAGCGGGAGCGTCTGGCCGCCCTGCTCGACCACGCCCGGAACCTGGGCGCCTCGGCCGTTCACGCCGGGATGGGCGACGCCTGCACCGCTCCCCCCTGGTACTACCACCACGGCGCCTTGCCCTGGGCTCCGCAGGAGGGAGCCCTCCGGGCGATTCGGGCCCTCACGCCGCTTCCTCTGGTGGCGGCCGGGAGGCTGGGAGACTTCCAGCGAGCGAGCCGCATCCTCGCGGAGGGGCTCGCCGACGGGATCGCCCTCGGACGGCCGCTCGTGGCGGACCCGGAGCTCCCCGCCAAGTGGCAGGCCGGCGCCTTCGAGAAGGTGGTCGCCTGCGGCTCCTGCCTCCAGGGCTGCCTCGCCAAGGTGGCCCGGGGAGAGGGAATCTCCTGCATCGTGAACCCGTCCGTCGGGAAGCCTCCCTTGGAGCCGGCCGCAACGCGCAGGCGGACGCTGGTGGCCGGGGCAGGCCCCGCGGGCCTTTCCGCGGCCCTCACCCTGTGGCGCCGGGGCCACGGGGTGATCGTCGCCGAAGCGGAGAGCGAGCCGGGCGGGACCTTCCGCGCGGCGCCACGGTCTCCGGGAAAGGAGTCCATGGAGCGTCCCCTGGCGGGACTCCTGGCGCAGGTCCGCTCCCACGAGATCCCCGTCCTCTACAACCAGGTGGTGGACGAGGCCTTCCTGGAGAAGGTCCACCCCGAGGTCCTCGTCTGGGCCGTGGGCGCCGAAGCGGTCAAACCCCCCATCCCGGGCCTGGACGCGGTTCCCTGCCTCACCTCCAAGGAGTACTACCTCCAGGGCCAGGAGTTGCCCGGCCACCGCGTGCTGGTGGTGGGCGGCGGGCTGGTGGGCGTGGAGGCCGCCGAGAAGCTCGCGCTGGAGGGACGGGAGGTGGTCGTCGTGGAGATGCTTCCGGAAATGGGCCGCGGCATGGAGGGCGTAGGCAAGGCCCTTCTCTTCAAGCGTCTTTCGGCTATGCCAAAGGTCTCCCTTCTGACGTCCACGACCATCCGGCGGATCGGTGCCGAGGCCCTAGAGGTGGAGACGCCGGAGGGACCCAAGTCCCTGCCCCCCGTGGATTCGGTCCTGCTGGCCGCGGGGTTGCGGGCCGCGCCCCTTCCCGACTTCGTACGGCGGCTTGTGCCGGAAGTACACGTCGTGGGCGACGCCAAAGCGCCGCGGGACGTGGAGAGTGCCGTCCAGGACGGCTACGAAGCGGGGCTCGCGGTGGGAGGATGACCGTGGCGGCCCGGGAACCGGAAGGTGCAAGAGCGGGGAGGCGGGAAGCCGCCGAGAGGACCGTCGCGAGCCGACGACGGCCGCTAAGGGCTCTTTTTTTCCGGTGTTGACGGTTGGCGTTTTGGGAGGAGGGAAGCCATGGCCAAGGTCGCGATCCTGTACTGCAAGAAGGTGAAAGATTACTCGTGCGTCGCCTGCGCCAAGTGTTACAAGGCCATGCGCGAGAAAAACGGCGCCTTTCAGGGCTACGACGACATCGAGCTCGTGGCCATGACCGACTGCGGCGACTGCCCCGGCATCCTGGTGCCTCGGGTCAAGCTACTCAACGAGGTGCTTTCGCGCCTGGACGAAAAGATCGAAGTGGTCCACCTCGGCACCTGCGCCAAGATGGCCATGGAAACGGCCGCCTGCCCCATCGACTTGGAGGCGACCAAGGGCTTGCTCGAGAACAGGTTCGGCGTCCGGGTGGTGCTCGGCACCCACGCCTACTGAACGAGGAAGGACGACATGCCCAAGATCGAGCCCTTCGAACGGCACGCCCCGGCCTACGACGCGTGGTTCGACGCCCACCCGTGGGCGTTCCGGTCGGAGGTGGAGGCCTTGGGCCGATTCTGGCCCAGGGGATGCGAGGGGCTCGAGGTGGGGGTGGGCGGGGTTCGGGCTCATGGTTTTAGGTTTGTAGTTGCTGACATACAGGAGGTATTCATGAAGATCGCCGTTCCCCTGGTTCAAGGTCGGTTTTCGGATCATTTTGGAGGTGCGGAGGGCTTCGGGCTCTTCGAGGTGGACGAGGTCTCCAGGATAGTCGTCTCGCGGGTCTTCCAGGCGGCGCCGCCCCACGAGCGCGGCGCTTTCCCCCGGTGGCTCAAGGAGCAGGGAGCGGACGTGATCCTGGCGGGAGGCATGGGGCCGCGGGCGATGCAGATGTTCGAGCACTTCGGCATCCACGTGGTGGCCGGGGTGAGCGGAGGCGATCCCGAGGCCCTCGTGAAGGGATTCCTCGACGGGACGCTACAGGCCACCGGCGAGGGCTGCAGCGGAGGGCACCTGCACAATTGCGGGGAACACGGACACGACGACTGAGCGGAAAGGCCAGCCGGACGAGGAGGTTGCCATGAAAGGAAAGCATGCAGGAGGAGGCGGGCCGTCGGGGAACTGCGTCTGCCTGAAGTGCGGTGCGACCGTTCCCCATCAACCCGGAACTCCGTGCAGAGAGGTCCGGTGCCCCACGTGCGGCACCGTCCTCGTCCGGGAGGGCTCGGAGCACCACCGGGCCTACCTGGAAAAGAAGAAGGGGGGGACCGGCAAGGGGGAGTGACGGGGACCGGAACGCTCTCCCCGGCCACCGTCGCCGGCCGGTCCATCGCCCCAATCCCGCGAAGGAAACCGAACATGGGGTGCAAGTCCGTGGAAATCCTTTCGATTCCAAGAATTGCCCCATCCCCTGCCAAGGGATTGGGGGCATTCGAGCCGCAGGCGCGGAAGTTGGGCATCGTGGCCCTTTTCTCTAAACGGGGGCCGTGGAGATAGAATGAACCTGTGAGTCTCGGCACCGGGCGTTCGCCGGAGGGCAGGAGGGGTGGCCCGCCCCTCCGGCGGGAGGCGTGCGATCCCCCGCCCGGCCGAAGGGACGGAAAAGATTAAGGAGGTGCCATGGCGGACGAAAAACAGGAAGGTTGCGTCTCGGCGGCGGCGGGGCCCCTCGCCCCCAAGCCGGAAACGGAACAGACGGGGCCGCCCGGCCCTGCGGGAAAGGAGACAAGGATGGCCGTGATGGTCGGAAAGGAAGCGCCGGATTTCGAGGCCTCCGCCTTCCATGAGGGAGGCTTCAAGAACATCAAACTCTCCGACTTCCGGGGAAAGTGGGTCTTCCTCTGCTTCTACCCCGGGGACTTCACCTTCGTCTGACCCACCGAATTGTCGGCGGTCGCCGGCAAGGCCGACGTTTTCCGGAAGCTGGGAGTGCAGGTTCTCGCCTGCAGCACCGACAGCCGCTTCGTCCACAAGATCTGGCAGGAACAGGAGCTGTCCAAGATGGTTAAGGGGGGATTCCCCTTCCCCATGCTCTCCGACGCCGGGGGAAAGATCGGTTCGGTGTACGGGGTTTACGACGAGGCAGGCGGAGTGGACGTTCGGGGGCGCTTCATCATCGACCCGGACGGGATCGTCCAGGCGGTGGAGATCCTCACCCCGCCCGTGGGGAGGCAAGTCGCCGAATCCATACGCCAGCTCCAGGCCTTCCAGCATGTGAGGGCCACGAAGGGCGCCGAGGTGTGCCCCGCGGGGTGGGAGCCGGGCAAGCCCACCCTCAAGGTCGGGCCCGACCTCGCGGGCAACGTCTGGAAGGTCTGGAAGCCCGACGAATAAATCCTCCTTGGGGGGTTCTTTCCGGGGGTCCCCGCCGGGGCGGGGAACCCCGGCCTGTTCCCGGGACCTTCCGAGGCCCGGGGCGTATCATTCTGTTCCGGTCCCGCGCCTGAAATATCAAGGAAGTCTCCCTTGGCCTCTTGGGGCCTTTTGGGCTTTTTCACCCAGGCAGGCCGCCCCCGTGGATCTTCCTGCCGCATTCTTTGAGGAAGAACGTATATTGGGAGCCTGGAGGGTGTGTTTTTTTTCGACAGGTGCCGATCCCGGGATGGGAGCGAATCCGATGGTTCAACATCTTGCAAAGAACCCCAATCCCGCGATGGGAACCGAACAGGCGGCGCAAGTCTATGGAAACCTTTCAAATTCCAAAAATAGCCCCATCACCTGCCAAGGGACTGGGGGCCTTCGAGCCGAAGGCGAAGAAGGCGTGAGGAATGGGGTGAGGCTCCATGGGCTTTGCCCATGGGGCGGGGAGGGACCCCGAAGGGCCATCGGCGCGTTCCGGCTGGCTTGGCCAGCGGAACGGGGGGGAGAAGCCCCTCCCCGTTGGAGAGATAAAGATTTTCCCTCGTGTAGCACCTACTTCACCGAAGGCAAGACCAACCCATCGCGGAATTTGGGGTCC
>Ga0209018_1000431_pt1 | contig 39221 bp, 26 predicted proteins | sample YNPBryBLVA2012_FD_185814 | JGI IMG/M metagenome (GOLD analysis project Ga0209018, IMG submission 185814) | Anoxygenic and chlorotrophic microbial mat microbial communities from Yellowstone National Park, USA - YNP Bryant BLVA 2012 (SPAdes)... ...
GGTGCTGGGCATGGGCGGCCACAAGGGCACGAAGCGGGCCAAAACGATCGGCATGAAAACACGGGGAAGACGATGGCGTGCAGGTGGCGGCCGCCACCCTGTTGGCGGGGTTCGGTGCGGCTCGCTGTGTCATTTGCAGGCAAAATCTCGATGGAAGTGCGTCATGTGGCGGGTCGCCAGCAAAGCGCCAATCCGCCACGTGGTGGACGTGTGAGGTGCGTGCGGGACAGGGCTCCGACGGAGGGTGCGGTCTTGTTGGGCTGGCAGCGTATGGAATCGCTTGTGGCATCATCGAACGCGACTGAGATGCGATGGCCCCCAAGACCTGCGGCACGGTTCCGTGCGCGGGTGAGGGGCGGGGGCGTCAGACCGACTCAATCCCATGAGGCTGTCGCGCGAAGCGCTGGTTTCCGGCTCTCCCTCCTATCGCCGATGGTCAGCATTCGCCTGCCGTCGACGCTTCTGTTGGCCGCTGGCCCAGGTCGTGCGGGGCGCTACTGCGCATGCTGGATTGCAAGGGCACCCCAAGACGGCGTCACCGCGTGTTTCGTGGGTGGTGGCGCCGTCCTTGACGCGTGTCCAGAGAGGTCGGTGCATGCATCCGCCGACGCCGGGCTGCACGCGAGCCTCGCAGCGGGGGCTGGCCCGCCGCCGAAAAGTCGGTGGCCGCGCTTCGTGCCATCGCCTCGGTCAGGTTGCCTGCGGCCCCCGAGCGAGCAGGTCGAGCAGGGCGAACGCATCCGCAGGGCGGAAACCGGCGCTCGTCATGCAGTGCTCCGCGACTTTGGCAAACCAGCGTGTCTCGTCGTTCGGGGGCAGGTGCGGGACGACGTCCTCGAGGATCCGCCCGAGCCCGTAGATGTCGTCGGAGGGAGCGAGCGGGCAACCGGCAAGGCGCTCCGGGGACAGGAACCCAGTGCTGCCACCGAGGCTTGGGGATCCAGCAGGGGCCGCGATGCCGAAGTCGCTCAGCACCGGGCGTCCACAATTGCGAATGAGCACGTTGGCGGGCTTGACATCGGCGTGAACGAGCCCCTCACCGTGTAGGATCGCCAGCGATTCGGCGAGTGAGCGGACCCACGACGACAGGGGTGCGAGCAGGTCGACGCGTGCATGCTGGATCAGTTCGCGTATCGACCCGGGCTCGATCCATTCGAAGGCAATCCACCCCTGATCGAAGTCCGCATCATACACACGGACAACCCCTCGTCCCGCGAAGCGAGCGGCGGTGGCGGCTTCCCGCCGGATCTGGGCGGCGTCTTCGCGTGGTCGGTGGTACACCTTGAGCGCGACGGGGCGCGCGAGCTGTTCGTCGTGGGCGAGATAGACCGTCCCTGCGCCGCCGCGTGCGACTTCCCGCTCGATGCGGAAGGCGGTTTGATGGGCGGTCGGAACGGCGATGGTGGCGTCGCGGGAGATCGGGGCGAGGCGGGGCGCGGCGCCGGACAGCTCACGGGACCAGCGCTCCTGCCTTTCTCGCGCGCCTGGAGCGTCGTAGTCGCGGGCGAGGACGCGCTCCACGAGGGACAAGGCCCGGGCGGCCTGGCCGGTGGCGTATTCGAGGTCGGCGCGGAGCATGAGGGCGGGGATGCTGGAAGAGGTCGAGAGCAGGAGGAGGGCGGCAGAGTGATCGCCTCGTTCCACGAGCAGTTTGGCACAAGCCAAGCGCACGGACTCCGGGACCGGCCCGCGGACCTGGGCGGCAGAGACAGCCGCCAGGGCGGCGGCCTCATGGGGCGTGTGGGCGAGGGCTTGGAGGGCAGCGAGGGCCTGGGCCTCATCGGGACCGCCTGGGTATCCGATTTGGGATAGAACCATCAGGGCCGCTGGGGGCGCAGGCACGGCAGGAACACGAGGCTGTGCCGGGGCTGGCACCAGGTTTGCGGCGGCGGTCGGAGGTTGCTGTGCCCGCTTGCCACCGAACCAGCGAGACCAGATGCTCACGGCGCGATTACCTTGAGCAGGACGGCGCCGTCTCGCGTGGACCTGATCTCGTCGCCGAAGCACAAGTCCACGACTGCGTCGCAGGTCAATCCGTTGAGCACTGGGGGCACGCCGGACGCTCCGGCGGACAGGGTCATCACGTCACCGCACCGATCGACGGCGAAGGGGCCGACGGATAGGGGGCCGAAGGGAGCGAGGAAGATCTGACCAGAAACGGATATCGCGGCGCCTCCGCCTCGCCAGGGCTCGATGCGAACGGGGATCTGCCCGCCCAGGACGACGTCGATGCCGGCGCCGATGGGCAGTGGCCCGGAAACCCTCGATCCGGCGAGCGTGGTGCCATTTCGGCTGCCCGCATCTTCGATGACGATGTCGGACCCCTGCTGGCGAATGACGAGGTGGCGACGGCTCACAGCAGGCGAGGGGATGCAGATACTCGCATCGGAGCGTCCGATGATGACCTGCCTGTCGACGACAATGGTGACGGGGTGGCTGTCGACCTCCACGCGCAAGGCGCCTGGGCGAACGAGGCGCTGCTCGACGGTGCGGGCGAAGCTTGCGATTTCCTCGTCGCGCGGGTGTTGCTCGAGCCACGTCTTGCACTTGGCCACCGCCTCGCGTCGTTGCCCGATCGCGTCGAGATCCCGAGCGATTTTGCAGAGCGTCTCGCGTTCGCGGCGTGCTGCGGCACGCTTGCGATCCTGTTCGAACGTGGACTCGAGAGCGTCGATGGCACCGCACGCAGCGAGGGTGCGGGTCTGGCCGTCGGTATCGCCTGCAAGGCCGAAGGCTTCTGCTGCTTCCTTGAACAGTCCGGCCTGCTCGAGTTCGACGGCGACCATGCGGGCATCGGAGCTGACAGCGGAACCTGACGTGGCGCGCAGGATTTCGAAGGCGACAAGCGCCCGGCGCCGGGCAGCCTCCAAGGCGACCTGCGAGCCAGCGGGGGCGTGAGTCAGCACGACGTTGAGCAGCAGCTTTCGCTGGACCAAGTCGGGTTCGGCCTCCGCGCGGGCCATCAGGATACGGGCCGCGTCTTCATGCCGACCGGCCTCCCGATAGGCTGCGAAAGCCTCGTCGAGCCGACCAGCGGCCTCGAACCGGGCACCACGGTCGTCGATGCCGGGGTCGAGGCGTTGGACGAGTCGTCGGAGCCAGCTCATGGCGGAAGGATTGCAAGACGTGGGGCAAAAGGCAAAAGGCAAGCAAACGAGGGGGCAAGGTGACCGGGGTCGGTGGTTGTGTAGGGCGCGAAGAGCGAGACTTGCTGGCGCGTGTGGGGTTCCGGCTGGTATCGTTCAGGCTTCGGGGTTGGTCAGCCCCTTTCCCTTTCTGGACTGCATCGCACATGGCTCCACCGACGAATCGATTGGGAGAGCTGCTCGTTCGCGAGAAGCTCATCAGCCTGCAGCAGCTTCGTTCCGCGCAAGAAGAGCAACGCCGGACCGGCGGCAACCTCGGCTACGCACTCGCCAAGCTCGGGTACCTGAGCGACAGCGAGATGACGAACTTCTTGTCGGCGCAATACAAGGTGCCGGCGGTGAACCTCGACGAATACGAGGTCGATCCGGAGGTGCTGAAGCTGGTGCCGAAGGAGGTTGCGGAGAAGCACAAGATCGTGCCACTTTCCCGCGCCGGGTCGTCTCTCATCGTGGCGATGTCGGATCCCACGAATCTGCACGCGATTGACGACATCAAGTTCCTGACGGCGCTCAACGTCGAGCCGGTGGTAGCCAGCGAGACGGCGATCATGGCGACGCTGGATCGCTACTACAACGCTGGGCCGTCGTACGACGAAGTGATGGCGGGCTTCGACGAGGGTGAGATCGCGTTTGGGTCCGAAGAAGAGGAGGTGAACGTCCTCGAGCTGGAGAAGGCGAGCGAGGACGCGCCGGTGGTTCGGCTGGTGAACATGATCCTGCTGAACGCGATCAAGAAGGGCGCCAGCGACATTCACGTGGAGCCGTACGAGAAGAAGCTTCGTGTGCGGTACCGCATCGACGGCGTGTTGCTCGAGGAGATGTCACCGCCGCTCAAGCTCAAGTCAGCGCTGGTGAGCCGCCTGAAGATCATGAGCTCACTGGATATCGCAGAGCGTCGTCTGCCACAGGATGGACGCATCAAGCTGAAGCTGGGCAAGGATCGCGAGATGGACTTCCGGGTGTCGGTGCTGCCGACGATCTGGGGTGAGAAGGTGGTGCTGCGGCTGCTCGACAAGGGCAATCTGCAGCTCGACATGACGAAGCTGGGGTTCGACCCGGGGCCGCTGGCGGACTTCAAGTGGGCCATTGGGCAGCCGTGGGGCATGGTGCTGGTCACGGGGCCGACGGGTTCCGGAAAGACGACGACCCTGTACTCGGCGCTGTCCGAACTGAACAGGACAGACTCGAACATCAGCACGGCGGAGGATCCGGTCGAGTACAACCTTCCTGGGATCAACCAGGTGCAGATGCACGAGGAGATCGGTCTGAACTTCGCGATGGCGCTGCGGTCATTCTTGCGACAGGACCCAGACATCATCATGGTTGGCGAGATCCGCGACTTCGAAACCGCAGAGATCGCGGTCAAGGCTGCACTTACGGGCCACCTCGTCCTGTCGACGCTGCACACCAATGACGCACCGTCGACCATCTCACGTCTGCTCAACATGGGGGTCGAACCGTTCCTGATCACGGCGAGCGTGAACCTGGTGCTTGCGCAACGTCTGGCGCGTCGCGTCTGCTCGGGGTGTGCGGAGCCGGTGGCGGCTGACCCGAAGGTGCTGGCCGACCTGGGCTTCACCCCGGAGCAGATGGCGTCGGCGAAGTTGATGAAGGGAAGAGGTTGCAAGACATGCAACAACTCCGGATACAAGGGGCGCGTGGCACTCTACGAGGTGATGCGCTTCACCGACAACCTGCGCGAGATGGTGCTGCAGGGCGCGTCGACGGCGGAGCTGAAGGCTGCCGCGATCAAGCAGGGGATGGTGACGCTGCGTGCGGCGGGCAACATGAAGGTTGCCCAGGGTGTGACCACACCTGAAGAGGTGCTGCGCGTGACGATGTCTGACTGATCGCATCGTGCGGTTGGAGAGAACGCTATCCGAGGAAAAGGAAGGGAGAGATGACACAGGGCGCCCCGGAAGGTTTGAAGTTCAACCTGCATCAGCTCCTGAAAGCAATGATCGAGAAGGGCGCCTCCGACATGCACATCACCACGGGGTCGCCGCCGCTGCTGCGCATCGACGGTTCGATTGTACCGTTGAAGCTGCCGCCGCTGACACCGGTGGACACCAAGCAGCTATGCTACTCGGTGCTGACGGAGGAGCAGAAGATCACGTTCGAGAAGAAGAACGAGCTGGATCTGTCGTTCGGCGTGCGGGCATTGTCACGCTTCCGCGCCAACATCTTCATGCAGCGCGGAGCGGTGGCCGGCGCATTCCGTGCGATCCCATTCAAGATCTTGTCGTTCGAGGAACTGGGGCTCCCGCCTATCGTCGCCGAGCTCGCCTCTCGCCCCCGTGGCCTCGTGCTCGTCACAGGCCCAACCGGCTCGGGCAAGTCCACGACGCTTGCCTCCATCATCGACAAGATCAACAGCGAGACGCGCCAGCACATCATCACTGTCGAAGACCCAATCGAGTACCTTCATCCGCACAAGCTGTGCGTGGTCAACCAGCGGGAGATCGGAACCGACACGGCGTCGTTCAAGGACGCTCTCAAGTACATCCTGCGCCAGGATCCCGACGTGGTGCTCATTGGCGAGATGCGGGACCTCGAGACGATCGAGGCGGCCATGACGATCGCGGAGACTGGCCACTTGGTGTTTGCAACGCTGCACACGAACTCGTGCGTGCAGACGATCAACCGCATCATCGACGTGTTTCCGCCGCACCAGCAGTCGCAGGTTCGAGCGCAGCTTTCGTTCGTGCTGCAGGGGGTGCTCACGCAGCTCCTCCTGCCCCGGCACAACGCGCCGGGGCGCGTGCTCGCGCTCGAGATCATGGTGCCGAACCCAGCGATCCGAAATCTGATCCGCGAGAACAAGGTGCACCAGATCTATTCGCAAATGCAGGTCGGTCAGGACACGTTCGGCATGCAAACGCTCAACCAGTCGCTGTATTCGCTTTATGCTCGTCGGCTCATCTCCCTCGAGGAAGCCATGGGAAGGTCGTCGGACCAGGACGAGCTTCGCAGCATGATCGAGGGGCGCTCGGTGCTGCCGGCGGCACAGGGCCGCGGGCTGTAAGGGTCTACCGGAGGCCGATACGGCAGGCGGGGACCGGCTATACGCTCCTGTCGTGGCTGCGGGCGCCGAAAGAAAGGTCGGTCGGATTGTGGCCCGTTCGCTCGCATGACGTGCCGGCCCGTGAAGCGTCAGCGCTCCAAGCGCGCTGCGTCGGCTCGGGCAGACAACGGTGGCATTCCCGGCCCTTCGGCGCTACAGGAGGCGCGACATGTGCGGCATCTTCGGCATCTTCGGGCACCCTGAGGCGTCGAACCTCACCTACCTGGGCCTGCACGCCTTGCAGCACAGAGGGCAGGAGTCGGCCGGGATCGTCAGCACCGACGGCAGCCAGCTCTACATCCATCGCGGCATGGGGCACGTACACGATGTGTTCCCGCAGCGAGAGCTCGCGAAGCTTGCGGGCCATGCGGCCATCGGACATGTGCGCTACTCCACGGCGGGAGGGAGCCACATTCGCAACGCACAGCCCTTCGCGGTGGACTACGCGCGGGGGTCGGTCGCTCTGGCCCACAATGGAAACCTGACGAATGCCCGTGAGCTGCGCGAGCGGCTCGAAGCACGCGGCTCAATCTTCCAGAGCAACTCCGACACCGAAGTCATCGTCCACATGATCGCCGCGTCTACCCAGCGCAATGTCGACGATCGCATTGCAGACGCGCTGAGCCAGGCACGGGGAGCGTACAGTCTGGTGTTTCTGACGGAGCAGCAACTCATCGCGGCGCGCGATCCGTTCGGCTTCCGTCCTCTGTGTCTTGGCGAGATCGACGTGGCGGGTCAAGCGCAACCTGCCGTGCTCGTAGCAAGCGAAGGCACGAGCTTCGACCTGGTCGGTGCCCGTTTCGTGCGGGAAGTACGCCCTGGAGAGCTCGTGGTAGTCGACGCCAAAGGGCTGCGGTCGTCGAGCCCGCTCGGGTGCACACCGCGTAAGCTGTGCGTTTTCGAGTATGTGTACTTCGCTCGCCCCGACTCGGTGGTCGACGGCCTCAGCGTGTACGAGGTGCGCAAGGGGTTTGGACGCCGTCTGGCGGAAGAGCATCCGGTGAACGCCGACGTCGTCATCCCGGTGCCGGACTCGGGTGTGCCGGCGGCTTTGGGCTATGCCGAGCGCTCGGGCATCCCCTTCGAGATGGGCCTGATTCGAAGTCACTACGTGGGGCGCACATTCATCGAACCGCAGCAGTCGATCCGCCACTTCGGCGTGCGGCTCAAGTTCAACACAGTCGCCGCCATCTTGCGGGGTAAGCGTGTGGTGGTCGTCGACGATTCGATCGTGCGCGGCACGACGGTGCGCAAGATCGTGACAATGATCAAGAACACCGGCGCATCGGAGGTGCACGTACGCATCTCGAGTCCGCCCACGACCTGGCCTTGCTACTACGGCATCGACACGCCGACCCGTCGCGAGCTGATCGCATCGAGCCACACCGTGGACGAGATCCGCAGGTACATCGGTGCCGACACGATCGGGTACCTGTCGGCCGACGGGATGCTTGGCGAGGTGCATGAGGGGGAGGTACACGAAGACGACGTGCGCGGCTTCTGCCACGCATGCTTCACGGGCGAGTATCCTGTGGCGTTCGACGAGGCCGTGCCACCGCGCCTGCTCCGGCTGGTCGGTGTGTGATGTTCTCGGAACGATCGCGCTGGGACTTCGCACCGAACCTGCTCACCATCGAGCGCGATCGGACCGCGTTTCGCGACCAGATCATCGATCTGACGGTGTCGAACCCGACCGTGGTCGGTCTGGAATACCCGGATGACCGCATCCTCGACGCTTTCGCGCGACGTGAGAATCTGATCTACGAGCCGGCCCCCACCGGACTTGCGCACGTGCGCGAGCTCGTGGCCCGAACTTACCGATCGCAAGGCGTGGCGGTCGATCCCGGCGACGTCGTGCTGACGGCGTCGTCGAGCGAAGCGTACAGCTATCTGCTGAAGCTGCTGTGCGATGCAGGTGATGCGATCCTGGTGCCCCAACCGAGCTATCCGCTGTTCGACGACCTTGCAAAGCTCGAATGCGTGCGGACGAGGGGCTATGCGCTGCATGCCGACGACGACTGGCGTGCGGATGTGCAGGCGTTGGAGGAAGTGATCGACGATCGTGTGCGGGCGGTGTTCGTCGTGAGTCCGAACAACCCGACGGGGTCGTACCTGGTGCAGCAGGAGCGCGATCAGTTCGAGCGGGTCGCCGCGGCGCACGGTCTTGCGATTGTGGTTGATGAAGTGTTTGGGGACTACGTGTGGCGCGACGATCCATCGAGGGTGCGCTGCGCGGCGAGCGAGGCGCAGGTGCTGACCTTCTCGCTCGGCGGGCTGTCCAAGGCGGCATGCATGCCTCAGATGAAACTTGGGTGGATTGTCGTGGGGGGACCTGCGCGCCAGAAGCGTCAAGCGATCGAGCGTCTCGAGATGATCGGGGACACGTACCTGTCGGTGGGGACGCCTGTGCAACACGCCGCAGCGGAGCTTTGGGCTGCAGGAAAACGCGTACGCGAGACGCTTGGGTGTCGAATCCGCGCCAATCTCGCCGGCCTTGCGGAGACTGTGGACCGATTGTCGGGCATCACCGTACTACCGGTTCGTGCTGGTTGGTACGTGGTGCTACGCCTGCCGGCGGTGCTGTCGGGGGAAGCCTGGTCTGCGCTGCTGGTGCGCAACGACGGTGTGTTGACCCATCCTGGTGAGTTCTTTGGCTTCGGCGAGCGGGCATGCCTGGTGCTGAGCCTGATCCAGCGTCCCGATGCATTCCGGCAGGGCGTTGGTCGGATTGTGCGACGCGTGCGAGCCGAGCTGGCTGAACCGGAAAGGGAATGAGCCTACGCAAGCACAGGGGTTGAAGCTGACCGCGGACCGGATTGACGAAGCAGCGGTCAGTCGGTGAGATCAACGGGTGCGGGGGGTGGCAGGATGCGAAGCCGGCGTGCCGTGCGCAACGCCACACGACCGTAGCGTCGGACGACCTCCCACGCGAGGGGCAGGGGAGCACGACGCAGGGCGCGGAAGATGACGCGGGGACGCTTGTCGGTGGCGAGTTGCAGCTTGTAGAAGCGTTCCCTGCCGAGGAAGTCGTATTCCCTCAGGCCGCGATCGATCGCGCGCTGGATGGCATACAGATGCGCCGCGATTCCCGGTCGTATGCCGTCCGGCACGTCCATGGTCCGCCCCATCTGGTAGAACCACGCCTTGTTGTCGTACAGGACGCTGTACAGCGCAGCGACAGGACGGCCCTTGACCGTGAGCCAGGACAGCTCGACCGCGCCGTCGTGGTCGTCGTGGCGGTCGAAGACGATGCGCTCATGGAACGACCGGAAGCGGGGGTTGGCAAACGCGCCGTCGGATCCCAACGCGCGCCAACGCTGCTGGTGAAGGTCGCCGAGCAGACGCCAGGCGTGATGCAGTTCGTCGTGGGTCTTGGCTTGGTGGAACTCGACCGCGTCGGGGCCGGCCCAGTTGTGCAGGTCGCGCAGCGTGCGGCGAACGAAGTAGCGTCGTCTTCCTCCTATGATCTGGAGGTAGTCTTCCCACGTGGCTGGCAGCGTGATGTAGGGGCTGGCGCCCTGCGGAATGACCTCGACGAGGCAGCCGCGTTTGGTCAGAGCTGTGCGGAGTCTGGCGAGCAGGACCGACGTGCCGGATGTGTTGGTGATGCGCAGTTCGTCCCAACCTCCGAGGCTGCCATCGACCAGGGTCTGGGCGAGCGATTCGGCGACGGGCTCTTCCATGCCCTTGCGTGCGAGGATGCCGATGAAATCGGAGCTGATCTCCTCTTGGGGATGCTCACCGGATGCGAGGAGTTCGAGCCGCCGGCCGCCCAACCCGCGCGCGGGCGACAGACAGAAACGCGAAAGCAGGGGCGCGAGGCCGACGAGCCGCCCCTGGTCGTCGCGCAGGCACACGACACGCAGCTTGCGGTGTTCGAGGGGACCGAACACGCTCCACCAAGTCCCCATCCACGTCGGTGTGCAGACCGGCGCGGGGGACTCGCTATCGGCGAGCAGATCACGCCATTGTGGTGCGAGCTGCTGGAGCTGATGCGGATTGCTGAGGACGCTGGTGTCAAGCATACGTCGGCGTAACGTGGAATAGAGACGCTTCCGCTACCCGGCGCAAGCCCCAACCTCAAGCGATTCTGACAACCACCCGGAAGCGCTCTTTTTGTAGCACGTATGACGGTACGCCAGGAAGTTCCTCACATCGACGAACAAGGCGAGCATGGCTCCGAGACGCTGCGCTACTTCGGACCGCAGTCGATGAACACGAAGTTCGTTTCGAACCGAAAGTTCGAGGCGCAGCAGTTCCGCTCCGCAAAAAAGAAGTCCATGTTGTAGACCTCGCCGGGCGTGAGCTGCAGGTCCACCGTGCCCGCCACGCCTCCGTCGATCGACTCGGTGAACCCCACGTCGGCCAGGACCGGCAGATCGGGGAAGCCCATGGGCGCGGTGATCTCGACCCGCCCCGTGTCGAGGTTCACAGTGCCCTGCAGGGGTACATGGATTCCCCCCAGGTTCATCGCGAGACGGTCGTTGATGTACACGAACACGTCGTCGTCGCCACGGAATGTGAAGACATTGCCAGGGTCGTACCGGAAGGTCGTGTGAAGCTCGTACGTGAAGTGGAAGTTGCGAACCTGCCCGTCGTCGGACTTGTACGGTCCCCGGTCCGGGTTGTCCGGCTCCGCATCGAATAGCTGACCATCGATTGGGAAGAAGAACGCCGTATCGTAGGCGAAGGTGCCGTCCGCTCCCGCCACGAGCTTCAGGTCGATGCTCCTGGTCATGTTGACATTGGGGACGTCGGTGTACCACTGTGCAAAGTTGGACGCGCCGGTGGAGCTTGGCGTACGCGTGCTGCTCGCGTAGACCGGCTTTCGGTCTGGACCGATGACCGAGCCGAGGGGACCGACGATGAGGGGATCCCAGGGGCCGCAGTCCTTGTTGCCGACATCGACGAAGCCTGGCGGGCCGGTGACTTCGCACTGGAAATCCGGATGCCCAGCGCGGAAGTCGCGCACGGTTCCTGTCACCGTGTTGCCGCATCCGACGGGAGGTTGCCCTCCGGCGCCTCCGGATCCCGACGACGCGCCGGACCCGCCTACGCCGGAGTCGGTGTTGATGAATCCACCGGAACCGCCTTGTCCGCCCGTGGCGGTTGCGCTGCCGCCGTTTCCGGTGGAACCAGCGTCGCTGCCACCTGACCCGCAACCCGTCAGGCACGCAACCATCAAGATGGCACCCGATCCCAGTGCCAACGTCTTGCAGGTTCGCCACGAAGTCATACCCGTCACCTCCCTTTGGGGCCGTCTCCCACGAGAGGGCGAGACGGCATGGTCATGCTTCATGGTGCCTGCCTATCGCGGGCGACGCAATGCGCGGCGAAGGTCACATCAGAACATGTGAAGGAACAAGCCAGAGCGGAGCTTGGGTTCGAACCAGGTGCTCTTGGGCGGCATCAGCATGCCTGCGTCGCTGACCGCGATGAGCTGTTCGATGCGTGTGGGGTACAAGTGCAAGGCCACGTGCCATCCTTCTTCGCGCACGCGCTTCTCGAGCTCGCCGTATCCCCGGATGCCTCCCACGAAGTCGACGTTCTTGTCGCGGCGCGGGTCGGTAATGCCGAACATCGGGCCCAGGATCAGATCCTGGCAGATCGACGCGTCGAGCGAAGCCACGGGATCGGTGGCGTCGAACGTTCCGTCGCGGGCTGCCAGGCGGTACCAACGGCCGCCAAGCAGCAGACCGAACGTTCGCGGCTTGTCGGGCACGGGGGTGTCGGCGGTGGTCACGTCGAAGCGCTCGCGAAACAGCGCGAGAAGCTCCTCGGCGGTGCGGTTCTTCGTGTCGCGCACGAGACGGTTGTAGGCCAGGATCTGCATCTGGTCGTGCGGGAAGATCACCGCGAGGAACACGTCGTGCTCCCCGGGTTGGCCCTTGCGCATCTGGTGGACACGCGCCGCGGATGCGCTCCGGTGATGACCGTCGGCCACGTACAGGTTCGGCACCGCCGCGAACAGGTCGACCAGCCGGCGCGCCAGCGTGTCGTCGACCACCCACAGCGTATGGTGGACTTGATCGTCCGTATCGAAGTCATAGACCGGCGCGGTCGCCGTGATACTCGCGATGACCTCGTCGATCGCCGCGACGGCCCTGTAGGTGAGGAACACCGGTTCATCGTGCGCGCCGAGCGTGTCGATGTGGCGAGTGCGGTCGTCTTCCTTGTCCTGCCTCGTCTTCTCGTGCTTCTTGATGCGATCTTCGACGTAGTCTGCGACAGAAGCGCAGGCGACGAGGCCGACCTGACGGTGGTCCCCCATCTTTTGCGCATAGACGTACAGGTGTGGGGTAACGTCCTGCACGAGGGCCTTGCGGTCGATGAGCTTCTTCAGATTGATCGCGCCCTGTTCGTAGACCCGATCGTCGTGTTCGTCGGTTCCTTCGGGCAAGTCGATCTCCGGACGGGACACATGCAGGAAGCTGTCGTCGTTGCCCTTGGCGAGAGCGCGAGCCTCCTTGGTGTTGATGACGTCGTAGGGCGGGCTCGCGACGCGAGCGACGATGGACGGTGGTGGACGATGGGCACGGAAGGGTCGGATGACGGCCACGGAAGCCTCCTTGGGAAGCGTGGGTTCGAGTGGGTGGCGTATACCACGCGGCACGTCGGAGGCGCATCCGCGAGGCGAATGGTGAAGGGAGAGACAACGACGCCCCAGATGTCGTGGTGGCGGCCGTGCGGGTTCGGAGTGCGGCCTGCCTAGCGCAGAACCCAGAGCAGCCAAGGCGAGCGGTCCGCCGTGTGGATGAGCCTGGCGAGCGGATACCGATCCCACGCAGGGCCGAGACCCGACAGGACGTGGGAGACCGACCGGAAGATTTCGGTTGCAACGCCTTCTGGCGTGTCGTGGGTAGCGCCGGCGAAGGCACGGAGGTACGGCCGGAAGGCGCCCTGCACCCGCGCGATGTGTGCCACCGACCCGGCCTGCAATCGAGTGGTATCGAGGAAGCCGCCGTGGTCGCCACGCATGCGGTGCAGCGCTAGGAGATAGTCGATGTGGCGACGCTCGTCCTCCGCACAGGACTGGAACAGCGCACGCACGAGGGCAACGTGACACCGGCGGCCGACGGCGTCAAACAGCGTGTGCGCCACGACCTCGTCGACGAGCAGATTCATCAGGAGTCGTTCGTCGTCGAGCCTCCGCGGTGAGGTCTGGGCGACCCGCCACATGCGACGCGGGTCCACCTTGTTGTTGATCATGCCGACGGAGTTGCCGGCCGACCGCAGCGTGATCATGAGCCGGCGCAGGCCGCGTAGGTGTCGTTGCTCATCGATGTCGTGCCACTCGAGGCACTCGGCGAGGGCTTCTTCGTCGGACCATGCGCGCGAGATGTGGTCGCCCATGCGAATGCGCGCGCCAAGCTGGAAATGGTACATCGCCTGCGCTACGTCGATCAGATCCAGCTTGTTGATCGTTCTCTCGCGCTCGCTCGATCCGCAGAACTCCACGGGCTCGTCCCATGGAAGCTCCTCCAGTCGCCATTGACCACGACGTCCCCTCTCGGCGTGTTCAGCGAACCATTCCCCGGTCATGACGGCCCCAGCTTGCCTCAACCCACGACGGAGCGCTCGTGATTTCGTGCGCTATTTGACTTCCAGCAGCTCGATGTCGAAAAGCAGCGTGGCCCGCGGCGGAATGCTTGGTGGCTTGCCCTCCTCGCCGTAGGCCAAGTCGTACGGAATCGTCAGCTTGCGCTGCCCCCCGACCTTCATCCCCACAACGCCCTTGTCCCATCCTTTGATGACCTGTCCGCTCCCGATCGTAAACTCGAAAGGCTGCCCCTTGTCCCGCGAGCTGTCGAACTTGGTGCCGTCCTTCAGCGTGCCCGTGTAGTGAACCTTGACCGTGGAGCCGTCCTTGGCCTCGGCGCCCGTCCCCACTTTGACGTCGTCAATCTTGAATTCGTCGCGTACCTGCTTGACGCTGCTGCCCGGCCCCGGGGGCGGCTCGTCCTTGCGGTCGCACGCGGGCATGCAGGAGAGCAGCGAGACGATCGCGAGTCTGCGCAGACTGCGAAGAACAACGTGGCGAGTGCTCATGCCGGGGGGCAGTAGTGCAGCTCGAGGGGAGGTGCAACGACCCATGATCAGGGGACGTCAGCGCCGGCGCCCTGCGGCGGTCCCTGCCAAACAGAACGGGCCGGGCGCCTATTCTGGTGCTCCCGGCCCGTTGACCTTGCCCCGTTCCCGGGACAATGCGTGCTGTTGACCCCTCTGGGATCAGCCGCTCGTCACCTCCGGGTTGGGACCACAGGTTCGTTTCATGATTTGCATCCCTCCTCCGGCGTGCCGGGCACCCGCGGTTCCCCATGAGCCTTGTCGCGGGGGGCTGTCGGGTGTTCCATGGTGGGGATCCCTCGGTGGATCCGCGTTACACGATCGGGAATGACGGCTGTCATCGGACCATTCCGGGCGCGAGGCCTCCCAAATCGAACTTGATGATAAGACGTGCCGCCCGTTCAGGCAAATGACCAACCGACCCCACGGCAGGGGGAGACCTCCGGCACCCACCCGGCGCCGTCGGTCGTTGCCGCGGCCTGGAAGCCATGGGCTTCGCTGCTGGTTGCTCCGGTCGTGATCGGAAGCGTGTCGGCCGTGGCGCCTCATGTCGACCTGGCCCCGTTCGCGGTCGATTTCCTGACCTTCGCCGGCGCCTGCATCACCTCCCTCGGTGCCATCACCCTACTGTCTCGCGCGCCCTTGGAAGGCAAGGCACGCATCGCCGCCAGCCTCGCCGCCGCTGCCACGCTCGCGGTCGTTGCCCTGCTCCACGCTCGCTCCGCCCTCGCCGTCGTCGCGGTCGCCACTGCACTCGTCGCGCTCGCTCACACCGTGGGCGACTTCATCGGCAGCCATATCGAGCACCCAGGCCATATTCTGCCTGCCTGTGTCGTCGCGTCGTGCATCGACGTCACCTCGGCGCTGCATCCGTCCGGGCCAACGCACGCGGTCATTGCAAGCCCCAAGGCCCTGGCGATCCTGGCGGTGTCCTTCCCCGTGATCAGCACGTCCCAGCACGCTCCGGTCATCGGGATCGGGGACTTGCTCTTCGTGAGCTTGCTGCTAGGTACCGCGCGCACCCATGGCATCCGCTGGTGGAAGGTGGCGCTGGCTGCGCTGGTCGGGGTGGCCTTGGCCGGCGCGGCTTCCGCAACCCTTCAAGAGGTTGCGCCCAACCTTCCCGCCGCGGTGCCAGCTCTGCCGGCGATCGGCTTGGCAACGGTCGTCGGGGTCCGCCCGATGCGCATCCTGCGCCCCAAGGACAGGCGCGTTGCCTGGATCTTCATCGTCGGCGCGGTGCTGCTTGCCGCGATCACGCTAGCGTCTCGTTTCCTCCTGGCCCCCCGCGCCTGAAGCCGACCATGCCGTCCTGGCTCACCACCGACAGCTTCCTCATCATCGGCTCGGTCGTGTCCGTGCTCCTGTTCGTGGGGACCATCGTCGCGATCCCGGTGGTCGCGGTGCGGCTGCCGGAGGACTATTTCACTGCGCCGACTCCGCGACGGGCCCCTTGGAAAGTGGCCGTGCGAAGCGTCGTGGCGGCCGTGCTCATCCTCATGGGTGTGGCCATGCTGGTGCTTCCCGGGCAGGGAATGCTGACGATCCTGCTGGGCGTGTCGCTGCTCGACTTCCCTGCCAAGCGGAGGCTGGAGCGACGCATCCTGGCGAACGAGCATGTGCTTCGCGCGCTCAATGCAATCCGTCGAAGATCGGGTCGGCCTCCCTTGCTTGCGCCGTGACGTCGCGCTCGTTGTCCTTTGCCTCTCCACCATCCCTGCGGTTATCGTGGCCGGGATGGCACATCGGCTGGTTCTGTCGTCTGCACACCCTGCTCGCCGCGCGATCCGTCTCACCTGTGCCGGATGGATTGCGGCTGCCCTATCGATGTACGGATGCCGCTGCGGGGGACCATCGGAAGACCTCCTGCCTGACACCAGGACGCCGCCTCTGGTGAGCGCAAGCTCCCCGGCCGCGTCGGCTTGCCCCGCGCGGCCCGAGTGGGCAGGTCCCCTCGCCAGCACCACCGAGGTCGAGGTGCTGCACCACGCGCAGACGCCCTCCAGCCCCCACGGCACCGGCTATCGCCTCTACTCCGACGGTCGGTTCGAAACCTATGACGACATCAACCTGCGTCCCGACGACGCCGGCCGTCTGACCTTCCATCGAGTGCCCGGGTCGTGGCGTCTACGCGGCGTCGTGACGGACGAGGCGAAGGCGGACTTGCGCGCGGTCCTGGCGAGCACGCCAGCAGCGGCGCTCGAGGGCGTGCAAGCGACCAAGACGCGAGACAGGAACGCGTTCACGCTTGTCACGTGGGTGCATGCGGGCAAGGTGGCCGTGAGCTGCTACTACGGCAGCGAGATGCCGTCGTCGAATGAGCGTGTGGTGAGCAAGGTGCACGATCTGGTCAACCGCGTGAGCAAGCAGTGAGACGTCCCGTGGAGCAGGCGAAGCAATACGATCTGGTGGTGATTGGGTCCGGTCCGGCCGGGCAGCACGGCGCATTGCTGGCTGCGCGGCATGGGTGGAAGGTGGCCGTGGTGGAGCAGCGCCAGGTCGTCGGTGGAAGCTGTCTGCACGTGGGCACCATTCCGAGCAAGACGCTGCGGGAAGGCGCGCTGTACCTGACGGGCTGGCGGCTGCGCAACATCTACGGTGACGGCTACGCCGTGAAACGCCGGATCACGATGGCCGACCTGATGTTTCGCACCAACTACGTGATCGGCAGGGAACTCAACGTCCTGCAGCACAACTTCGCGCGCGAGGGCATCGATCTTCACTTCGGCCGGGCGCAATTCCGGGACGAACACACCGTGGTGGTGGAAGGCGCAGCACAGGAAACCACGCTGCAAGCCCAACGCTTCCTGGTCGCCACGGGGACCACGGCCTATCGTCCGCCCAACCTTCCCTTCAATGACAAGACCATCATCGATTCGGACCAGGTGACCTCGATGACGGAGCTGCCCCGTCGCATGGTCATCATCGGCGCTGGTGTGATCGGCATCGAGTACGCGTCGATTTTCTCGACGCTCGACATCGACGTCACCGTGGTCAGTCGCAGCTCGAGCTTCTTTGGTTTCGTGGACCGCGAGATCACCGACGCGCTGACGTACCACCTGCGCGACCGGGGTGTGTCGCTTCGCATGAACGAGATCGTGAAGACAATCGAGACGGAAGAAGACGGTAGCCCCACGGTGGTGCTCGAGTCGAAGAAACGGATACACGCGGACCTGGTGATGGTGGCGTCGGGCCGGTCCGGCAACGCGGGGACACTGCAGCTACAGAAGGCCGGCGTGACGCCCACGGACCGGGGGCTGCTCGAGGTCGATGAACACTATCGTACCGCGGCGGCACACATCTCGGCGGCCGGCGACGTGATTGGATTCCCCAGCCTGGCGTCGACATCGATGGAGCAGGGGCGCTCGGCGGTGGCGGCGATGCTCGGCTTGCAGCTCGCTTCGCGGCAGGATCTGTTCCCCTATGGCATCTACTCGATCCCGGAGATCGCGTACATCGGTCGCAACGAAGAGGAACTCACCGCAGCGGGCGTGCCGTACGAGACTGGCGTGGCGCACTATCGCGAGATCGCGAAGGGGGAGATGCACGGTGACGACATCGGGATGCTGAAGATGCTGTTCGAGACGGGGACAAGGAAGTTGCTGGGGGTGCATGCCATCGGGCTCGACGCCACCGAGCTGATCCATATCGGGCAGGCGGTGATCTCGTTCGGCGGCACGCTGGACTACTTTCTCGAGAGTGTTTTCAACTATCCGACATTCGCCGAGTGCTACAAGGTAGCGGCGCTCGACGCGCAGGCGAAGATGGGGTGAGGCATGCCCGATCATCGACAGAAGAAGCTTCAGAAGCACAAGAAGAAGCGCGCCGGGCTGACCCGTCGCGGGCCAGGCCCAGGGTCGCAAGCGGCACAGCAGCAAGTGCTGGAACGGTACTTCGTCAGCGCTGCGCTCACCCGCCCCTTCGGTCCGTGTTTCGTCACCCGCGGTTGGGACGACGAAACCAAGAAGCGACTGCAGTGTGTCGTGGTGACGCACGAACTGGACGACGCGAGCTTGCTCCCGGCGGCGCTGCTCGTGGACCTGGGGTGCGAAGGGATCAAGGATGCGTTCGTGCTCGCGCCGGTGCCTGCCGGAGAGGGCATGCAGCGCGTCCTCGACAAGCTGGCAGAGTGGTTCCCCGGAGGTTTCCAGCAGGTTCCTCCGCATGTCGCGTCGGCGATTGCGCAGCGAGGCCAGGCCTGGGGCGAGAAGCTGGGGTTCGAGACGCCGCCGCGCGTGCTCAAGGTGCTGCCGCTGCTGGACTCGTCCGAGTTTGTTTCGAACGTCGAGGTACCGCTCGGCCGGCAAGGCAAACCGCTGTATGCGCCAGAGCCGGACGAGGACACGCGGCCCGTGATCCAGCGGCTGGCGAAAGCTCTCGGGCCCGACGGCTTCGTGGTCGAGTTGCCGGCGGAGGAGGGGGCAGAGTAGCAAACGGATCCGTCGGGGGAGGGCGGGCGGTCATCGAGGTTCGCAAGGTCGCAGATCGAGTGAGCCGGGGCTGGGTCAAGCGCGCTTCGGCGTGCGCAAGAACCGTCTCCGCTGGCGATCATCGACGCTGAGACCCTCACGCGGTCGTGACGAACGCTGCGGTCGACACGAGCGTTGCGTTCGCTTCTGCTGCTGCGTGGCGCGCCGCGCGTCGGGGTTGGACGCTGAACGACGGGCACATCGCACACCTGCGGTCATCACCACGCCAAACATGGGGGCTGGTCGTGCGGTTCGGGGGGCGCTGTCGGTGCGCTCGAAACCGGGCGGCTGCATGGTTGTGTGAAGGGCGGCCGGAACTCCTTTCGCGATGGAGAGGAGGGCCATGCTTGCGCGCGATGACTGCAAGTCAGGCTGCAACCCATGTCTACCCGGGTAGACACGGACATTGCCGTGGGTGGACGCTGTGGACGTGACCGCAGGCGAGGTCGCAAACCCGACGGCCAAGTCGGATGCCTGGGGCGCAGGCGGTCGCGGTAATCGCGAGTCACGGGCCGGGGCGCCCCATCGCAAGTCTTCGCATTGGGTGTTCGCATTCGTGTTGCCCGCGGTCCGGTGCTGGTCGTCGACCGGAATGGTCGCGCTGCTGGCGAAGACACGGTACTCAACGGGAACACGCGGCGGGGTCAGACACGGGGGCGACGCCGCTGCATTCGGTCGGGCCGGGTTCGAACCGAGCGGGAGCTAGTCGTGCCGGTCGACCGTCCATCCCCACGGCCAACGGCCACCGCTGGACTCGCCGCGTACGGCCCCGGTGGGCGTGCGCCTGCGGGTGGAGAGGTGGCGTGCCAGGTGCTGTGGGTAAGACCAGCCCCGGGTGCGCCCCAACGCACCTCATGGACGTTGCCCTGCGCGAACGTTCGTGCTTGTCTGGGTAGCCAGGGGCCATGTCCGAACGTGAGAACCGCGACGCTCCCGGCTCGCCCGCGCAGTCCCTCGACCGGCGTGCCCCCGCGTTGCGCACGTTGAGCCGCTGCAACCACTTGCTCGTTCATGCGCAGGATCCGACGCGGTTCATGCACGACGTGTGCGAGGTCCTCGTCGAGGTGGGCTATCCCCTGGCCTGGATCGGGATGCCGTCCGAGGGCGGGACCGAGATCCGTCCGGTCGCAAGGGCGGGCGGCGACGACGGCTATGTCGACGAGGTCAGGGCCACGGTGCTGGACACGGAGCGAGGGCGCGGGCCGGTAGGGACGGCGATGCGCACGGCCGCGCCTGTCGTCGTGCGATCCGTTGCGGATGACGCTGGATTCGCACCATGGCGGGCGGCCGCGCTGGCGAGAGGGTACGGGTCTGTGCTCGCGTTGCCGTTGTTGCGCGATGGGGCCGCGTTCGGGGTGATCGCCATCTACGCTGCCGAACCCGATGCGTTCGACGCTGACGAGCTGCAACTCCTGTCGGAGGTCGCGGCGGTGCTCGCCTACGGCATCCAGGCGCTCGAGGATCGGGCGGCCCGCCAGGCCGCGCAGGATCGATTGCAGCGCCTGCACTCCATGCTGACCGGTATCCGCGACGTCAACCAGATCATCACGCGCGAGCGGAACCCGGACGTGCTGATACGCAAGACGTGCGAAGCGCTCGTTGCTTCGCGCGGGTTCGATCTGGCCGCGGTCGTGATGGTCCAGGAAAACGAGATGGTCGGCAGCGCCCTGGCAGGGGACCCTCGGAGATTCGAACCGCTGCAGCAGCAGCTCCATGCGGGGCGCATGCCTGGTTGCGTCCAGCGCGCGTTGGCTGCGTCCGGCTTCGTGGTCACGACGGCTGCCGACGGAAAGTGCGTCGATTGTCCAGTGGTCGATGCCTGTGTCGCGAGGGGCGATGCTGTCTCCGCCACCCTGCGTGGCGACGCCCGAGTCTTCGGCGCCATGCATGTGTTGTTGCCGCCGGGAGGCGCAGCAGCCCCGGAGGAGATCGATCTGCTGAAGGAGACCGTGGACGACCTGTCGTTCGCCCTGCAGTCGATCGAGACCGAGACGCAGCGAAACGCGGCAGTCGAGGAGCTACGTCGCAGTGAGGAACGGTTCCGAGCGCTGTTCGAGTGCGCGTTGGAAGGTGTCGCGTTGCACCAGTTGTTGCGCGATCGGAGCGGCGAGGTGGTCGACTACCGGATCCTCGACGCAAACCCTGCCTACGAGCGTCACACAGGGATTCCCGTCGCAAGAGCACGCGGAGCGAAAGCATCGGAGCTGTACGGCGCGGGAAGCCCGCCCTACCTCGCCGAATACGCGCGTGTCGCGTCGACCGGCGATCCGTGCCAGCTAGAGGTGTACTTCGGGCCGCTGGACAAGCACTTCCAGATCAGCGCGGTCCGCACCGGCCACGATCAGTTCGCCACGATCTTCGAAGACATCACGCGGCGCAAGCGAGACGAAGAGACGATTCGGATGAATGACGCGCGGCTGACCGCGCTCTACGAGTTGTCGACGCGGCCGTTCGCAAGCGTGGAAGACCTCGTCGACTTCGCCTTGGAGAAGGCTGTCGAACTGACCGGTAGCGAGATCGGCTACCTCCACTTCGTCGAGGATGACCAGGTTAACCTCAAGCTCTTTGCCTGGTCCAGCAACGTGCGCAAAGGATGCACCGTCAGCACCGATCGTCATTATCCACTCAGCGAGGCCGGCATCTGGGCGGATTGCGTGCGCTTGCGGCGTCCGGTCGTGCACAACGACTATGCTTCGGAGCCCTCGCGAAAGGGGTTGCCCGACGGCCACACGCCGATCGTCCGGCACATGAGCACATGCGTGCTCGACGACGGCAAGGTCGTGGTCGTGGCAGGCGTGGGCAACAAGGCGACGGACTACGCCGAGCACGACGTGCGGCAACTCCAGCTCTTTCTCGACGGAGTGTGGGGCATTGTCTCGCGCAAGCGCATCGCCGAAGCGTTGGCCGAGTCAGCGGCTCGCTGGTCCTCCACGTTCGACGCGATCCAGGACGCCGTCTGCGTGGTTTCGCCGTCATTCGAAATCCTCGAAGCGAATGTTGCGGCGTGCAACGTGTTCGGGGCGGCGCGCGAGGTGGTCTTGGGGCGGAAGTGCTACGACTTGGTCTTCGGCGCGGATGCGGCTGCGCGAGGCTGTCCGTGCAAGACGCCGCTGCAAGGCTGCGGTGCCGTGTCGTATGGGGTCGAGCGGAGCGGGCGCTCGTTCGACGTGACGATCTGGCCGATAGCGCATGGTGGGAAGCATCACGGTTTCGTCCACGTGATGAAGGACCGCACGGAGGATCTGAAGAAGCAGCGCGAGCGTCAGGATCTGGAAGAGAAGCTGCGCATGAGCCAGAAGCTGGAGGCCATCGGCAAACTCGCGGGCGGTGTCGCGCACGACTTCAACAACTTGCTCAGCGTGATCAACAGCTATTCGGAGTTTGCGCTGGAAGGGCTGCGCCCTGGCGATCCGGTCCGTGACGACATCGCGGAGATCCTGGCGGCCGGGCAGCGTGCCGCGGAACTCACCCGACAGCTCCTTGCGTTCAGCCGCAAGCAAGTACTTCGCCCGGCGGTCCTGAACCTGAACGACGTGGTCCGCGGTATGGAGGGGATGTTGCGCCGGCTGATTGGCGAGGACGTCGTGCTGCAGACCGTGCTCGCCGCCGATCTGGCGTGGGTCAAGGCCGATCCGAGCCAGATCGAGCAGGTGGTGATGAACATCGCGGTCAACGCGCGCGACGCCATGCCGCAGGGCGGCAAGCTCACGATCGAGTCGTGCAACGTGCAGATCGATGAGACCTACGCCGAAGCGCACGTGTCGGCGAAGGTCGGGCCGCACGTGATGCTGTCGTTCACCGACACGGGCGAGGGGATGGACGAGCAGACTCGTTTGCGGGTGTTCGAGCCGTTCTTCACCACGAAAGGAGCGGGGAAAGGCACCGGGCTCGGTCTGTCGACCGTGTACGGGATCGTGAAGCAGAGCGGGGGCAATGTCTGGGTGTACAGCGAGCCCGGACGTGGCACCACGTTCAAGGTGTACCTCCCTGCGGTGGACGAGGCCGGCGACACGCTTCGTTTCCTGAGACCGACAGCCCCGCGAGGGGGATCCGAAAGCGTGCTGGTCGTGGAAGACGAAGAGGCCGTGCGAAAGTTGGCCAAGCGCATCCTCGAGTCGGCCGGCTATCGCGTGTTCACGGCTGCCAGTGGCGTCGAGGCGCTGGCGTTCGCGGAGAGCCACCAGGGCCCGATCGACTTGGTGCTGACGGATGTGGTGATGCCCGGCATGAGCGGCAGGCAGGTGGCGAGTCGGCTGCTTGCCATCCGCCCTGCTAGCAAGGTGCTCTACATGTCGGGCTACACGGACAACGCCATCGTGCACCACGGTGTGCTGGACGATGGGACGAACTTCATCGGGAAGCCGTTCACCGCGGTGGACCTCACGCGCAAGGTGCGAGAGGTTCTCGACGGGAAGGTCGGTTCGTAGGCGGATCGATTGTCGCGCTCCGGTGAACAGCATCAGCGAGGTCTGGACGCCGCGGGGCCGGGGCGCTAGCGAGGAGATGTGCATCCCATTGCTCAACGAGTGCTGGACGGCGACATCCGCGCCGTGGCGCGCGCGTGCCGCCTGGCCGACGACCGGCTCGACGGTCATGTCGACTTGCTCAAGGATCTGTTCCCGCACACGGGAAAGGCATGGATCGTCGGCATCACCGGCAACCCTGGAGCCGGCAAGAGCACCCTGACCGACCGTCTGGTCGAGCACTGGCGAGCGACGGGTCATCGCATTGCCGTGGTGGCGGTGGACCCGACGAGCCCCTTTTCGGGCGGCGCGATCTTGGGCGACCGCATCCGGATGCAACGGCACTTCGAGGATCCGGAGGTGTTCATCCGGTCGCTGGCGACGCGCGGGGCATTGGGTGGGCTGTCCCGGTCCGCATCGGACGTGGTGCGGGTGCTCGACGCGTGGGGGGCGGACGTCGTGATCGTCGAGACGGTTGGGGTCGGGCAAGACGAACTGGAGATCACGCGCACGGCGCACACGACGGTGGTGGTGATGGCGCCTGGGATGGGCGACGGCGTCCAGGCGATCAAGGCGGGGATCATGGAGTGCGCGGACGTGTTTGCGGTCAACAAGGCGGACCGCGACGGTGCGGACGCGACGGTGCGGGATCTGGAGCTGATGTTGGCGCTGGGGCAGGGAGTGATGGCCTCGGGGCCTGGTCACGTCGGGGCGAAGGTGTCTGCGCCTGCGCAAGGCAAGTTGGACGGTGCCTGGGTGCCGCCGATTGTGCGGACTGTATCGACGCAGAACAAGGGTGTTGGGGACCTGGTCGCCCGGCTCGAGGAGCATCGCAAGTGGCTCGCCAACACGGCGGAAGGGCAGGCGCGAACACGGCGGCGTGCTCGGGAGCAACTCCACAACGAGATCCGCGATGCGCTTGTGGAGGAGGCGATTCGCGACATGGGGAGGGAGATCGACGCCATCGCAAGTCGGGTCATCCAGCGGGAAGTCGACCCGTACACCGCGTGCGACGCGGTCATCGCGGCGTTTCGCGGCAGGGGGCGGGCGATGGTGGGTGAGGGGGTGTGATCCGAGGTCCGCTGCACGCGGTCAACGGCGCTTGCTGGACACCAGCAACGCGACGCCGGCGATGGCGAGCAGCACGGCTGCACGATCTCGGCTCGTCCCCGCAGGCACCGTACACGAGCATCCGCCTCCGGCTTCGACCTTCTCCGGTTGCACACCCGCTCCACCGTCAGGCGCCTCGACCGCGAAGCAATCGAGCGGCTTCGACGCCTTCCTCAGCGATCCCTGTTCGAGCGGTGTGAGCAGCGACCCCGTGTTCCGGTTGTCGTGGTGGAAACTCTCCCAGGCTATCACGCCGTCGGACCGGCCCTTCGTCTTCCATGCGTACATCCAGCCGTTGCGCGTGTTGACGACCAGGTCGAGCATCTGGTCACCGTCGATGTCGCCCACGGCCACCGTGGACACGATCCACTGCCCCGTGAACTTGGGAAACCCCTGCGCTTCACGCCCGCAGGCGTCGGCTGCGCGCACGAAGTACGCGCCGGTTCCGGTGATCACCTCCGGGTAGTCATCGCCAGTGAGGTCAGCGATGACCTGGTTGTTGAAAAACGTGTAGTCCTCCAGGGGGACGGGCGCACCGGGCAGCATCTTGCCCGTCTTGCCGCTCCACATCGCGAGCAGGTTCTGGCCTTCCTGTGCGGTCGACGCGCTCGCGGCGAGGTTTTCCGCGAGCGATAGCGATCCACCAGACGCCGTGATGTCCGGGACACCGTCCTGGTCCAGGTCGCCGACCGAGGGCTGGGCGAACAGTGGGAAGAACGTGTCGGGCACGTGAGCCTTGGTGAGCTCGCCGAAAATGGCGGTGGGCTCCAGCCCGCGTTGCGGGTTGCCGTTCTCGTCAACCCCGCGGTCGGGAAGCGCGTTGGCCGGCAGGTCTGCCAGACGGGCCTGCCCCCCGGGGTCGACAGGCAGGATCAGCGGAGAGCTCGCGGTGCCGTGCATCACCGCCTCGGGCCTCCCGTCTCCGTCGAAGTCCGCCGCGGCCCCCGCGTTGCACACGCCCTCCGAAATGAGGGGGAAGACAGCGAGTGAGGTCATCGTGACCGGCCAGTTCTTCAGATACGGAGGCGAGCCCGCCGCGTTCCCCCGACCGTCGATGAGATAGATCGCGCCGGCGTTCCCCCCCTTGCCGAGCCGCTCGCTGGACCCGACCAGCACCTCGGGGTAGCCGTCACCGTTGAAATCCACCACGGTCGGCGTGGTGAGGATTCGCCCATACTCGTCGTTATCGACCAGCCCGTTCGTGTAATGCACGTCCACCGGCCACCCGGCGAGCGACGAGCCGTCCGGCTGGAACACGTACACCTTGCCGTCGAACGCCGCCACCACCACGTCGAGCTTGCCGTCCTGGTTCATGTCCGCCAGCACGGGACTGGCGAACGCTCCCCGGTCGAGCCGATTCAGTTCATCCATGCACGGCTCGGGACGCGTCGCGGCCGGGTCCAGGGGGCAGGACGGCACGCGCGGCAGATACACGGGCCAGCCCGTCATCGGTGTGCCGTCATGCTTGACGGCGTAGACCGTACCTTCCCAGCTCACGTTGACGATCTCGTTCTTGCCGTCGCCGTCGAGGTCACCGACCGCGGGCGACGCGATGAACGTCTCGCGCGCGAGATCGACATCGACGCCATCAGGGGCGTTGTATGCCCTGCCGGGCGTGTTGTCCGGGATGCTGGGGTCACGAGCCGTGGCGTCGGGGTTCAGGCCATCGATGCGGTTGCTCCGGAAGGGGAACCCCGGCAGCTCGACCGGCCCGGAGGAAGTCATCTTCCACACGTGGATGACGCCGTCGGAGTTGGCGGACACGATGTCGCGCACGCCGTCGCCGTCGATGTCGGCGAGCTTGGGGCTCGACTCGCCGCTGGATGTGCCGGTGGACTGCGTCGCGACGTAGGTCGGAAATCCAGGGAGCAGGTCGGGGTCTTCGTGCACGTAGTAGGTGCGGCGCATCTGGCCGGGGACGTCACCGATGGTGCCGCCGTAGTGGGCGACGGCGCGAACACGGACGGTGATGGTGCGACGGTTTTCGCGGTTGGCGGTGTCGTCGGGGTCGGGGGGGTTGTCGATGTCGAGGCCACGGATCTCGAGCTGCGCGAGGGGACCGTCCACGCCGGCCACCGTGGTAGGCGGCACGTTGGCCATGGACGCGTTGGGGATGGGTCGGAAGTCTTCGTCGAGCGGCTGCACGCCGGGCGCCCACTCCACCGCGTAATCGTAGGCGTTGGCGCGCTTGGCGGACACGGTGCCACGTATCTCGATCGGCGCGGTGACCCGATCCTTGTAGAGCACGGTGTACCAGGTCGGGTACACCATATCGATCGCCGGAGGGATCCGCCCCTCGAAGACCCATCTGACCGCGTTGTCCGCGTCGACACGGCCAAACCCGAACCGGGTGTCGAAGCCGGGCTGGGACCAGTAGTACGTGGCGTTTTCTTCGCGCGACTCGGGGACGTCGATGTCGTCGGTGGTCATCAGCAGGAGCTGGTGCGCTTCGCCGGTGGTCAGCGGTGGGATGAGGTTGCTCTGCAGCGCAGCGGAGTACACGAGGCCCATCACGCCGGAGGTCACGCCCGTGGCCTCGCTGGAGCAGCCGTCGCCGGGCGCGGACAGCAGGTTGTGCCCACCATAGTTCGAGCACGTGTGAAAGCCGTAGAACGAGCGCGCCATGGTGGACTGGTCGCTACCGGCCTTGACGATGGCATGCACCGGCAAGGTGTGGTTGGCGGTCGCGGGCATGTTGGAATGTCGCGAGTTCTCGTCGGCCATGGAGGCCACGATGGTGACACCGTGCGCATAGGCGTAGTCCATCGCGGCCTGGGAAAACGACGACTGGTTGATGGTGCCGAGCGCCTCCTGGATGACCTGCGCACCGCTGTCCGTGGCGAAGACGACCGCCTGGGCGTAGTCCTGCACGTTGACGATGAAGCTGTCGCCGACACGACAGGGGATGAAGCGGCAGAGAGGGCATACACCAGCGTCGCCTGCGCCGTTGTTGGTCTCGGCCGACGAGTCCCGCGCCTCGCCCGTGCCGTGCCCGTACCGCGTATCATCGTACGGGTCGTTGTCGTCTTTCATGAAGTCCCACCCCGAGATGTCGTCCACATACCCGTTGTGGTCGTCGTCGACTCCATCGGAGAAGTTCAGGATCAAGTCGCCGGCATCGAGAATCCCGTTGTTGTTGCGGTCGCCTTTGGGATGACCGCTGCTCTCCTCGGGTGTCAGCGACGGCTCGTCCTTGTAGTCCAGCACCGACAGCACGCCGTCTTCGTTGCAGTCGAAGCCCGCCAGCTCGCCAGCGCCGCCGCACGCGGAACCGTCGGCATGGTGCGGCTTGTGGTTCACCAGCTCGACCGCGTTGAGGTAGGCCTTGTTCGCCAGGTCGTACTCGTCCCACTTGATGCCCGAGTCCAGAACCGCGATCTTTACGCGGGGATCGCCGATCGTATTGCGCCACGCCAGGTCCACGGACATGCCAGAGGCGAACTCGTCCGGGCGCAGGGCAGGGGCGTTCTTCGACCGGTCGGGGATGAACCCATACAGGTTCCACTGTCCGTCGCGGCGGTCGCTGGCTTTGTCTGCGGCCACGTATCCGTAGCCCGGGTCGTTGGGCCAGTTCGCCGGGTCCTTGACATCGGCGCGGGTGGCGTCTTTCGGCGGCGGCCAGCCCGCGTTCGCATGCTGCGACAGCGACGACGCGAGCAGGACCAACAATGCCGGCGGCACAAGCCAGCACGGACCGAACGAAGCAAGGGATCGTCGCGAGAGGGCTCGACGCATGGGGCCTCCTTGGCATGGATGGCAAGCGGCGGGACTAGCTGGAGACACAAACGGTGAGACGGTATCACGGCGCAGCGAGGGGTGTCATCCGGGGCGCTGGTGTTGCCATCCCCAGGCTCGTGATCATACCAGGGCGTCTCGTCAGACCACGCTGGGCGTGTGCCGGCAGGCCCAGGGTGCCGAGGGCTGGCAGGGCTGGGGCAGGGAACCTGAACGCCGCTCGAAACACGGAAGCCTCGGTGGCGGGTGCGATTGCCCCCTGCACGCCGCTTGGACTACGCTGTCGCTGAACTGCCCCTTGCATACCGACAACACGACGCCCCTCGTTTCCTGTCCCGCTTGCGGCCAGAGCTGTGGTCCGGAGGCCAGGTTTTGCCCCCACTGCGGCAAGCTCGTGGGACTGGGCGACGACACCTTCGACCCGGTGGTCGGGCAGGTGATCGCGAAGCGCTACCGCATCGAGGAGCGGCTCGGAGCCGATGGTATGGGACGACTGTACCGTGCGTCAGGGTTGGCCGGCGGCGGGGCGGTGACGATTCGGTTGTTGCACGAGCACCTGGCCACGAACACTGCATTCGCGGCTCGATTCGAGCAGGCGGCGGCAGCGGCGGCGGCAGCGGTGGGGCCTGGTGTCGTTCGGCTGCTTGAAGCCGGGCAGGTCGCTGTGAATGGGCGACTGTGCTGGTACCTGGTCAACGAAGCGTTCGAAGGACGCAACCTGTGCGCGATCGTCCAGGTGAGAGGGCTTCTCCCGGTGCCGCAGGCGGTGGGGATTCTGCTGCGCGCGATCGACGCGCTCGTCGAGATCCACGGCAGCGGCACGTTTCACGGCGACCTGAAGCCCGAGAACGTGATCGTGGGCGCCGGACCCGACGGCGAGGTGTGCGCAAAGCTCGCCGATTGCGTCATCGCCGCCCTCGCAGCGAAGCACACGCCGCGGGTGGGCATCGGCGGCAGTGCGCTGGGAACGCCGGTGTACCGCGCGCCGGAAGCCCGCGGAGGCCCATCCGTCGCTGGCGACATCTACTCGGTTGGCGTCATGCTCTACGAGCAGCTCACCGGCAGCAGACCCTTCGACACTTGCTCTTGCATCGCCTACGAGTGCCTTCAGCGCGACGAAGACCCACTGCCCCCGCGGCGAAAGGCCCCCAGCCGCGGGATTGGCCCCGCCCTCGACGCTGTCGTGATGACGGCGATGGCGCGTGATCCGTCCACGCGCTTTGCATCGGCGTCCGACTTGGCGCGTGCCCTGCGCAACGCCTTGGCGGAAGACGCAGCGAGCGGAATGCCGGGACCGCGAGGCGAGCAAGAGTCTGCTCGCAGCGGAGCTTTCGGTTTTACACCACGGCGTTCCCTCGTGGGGCGATCGGATCTCGTCGACGCCGTCATGGCGAAAGCCGTGTGGCCCGCATCGTCGCCCGTCGGCGCTAGCACCTGCGGCGCCGCCGTGATCCTGCTCGGTGGTGCGGGCATGGGCAAGTCGGCGATCGTCCACGAAGTGATCGAACGATTGGCCGGCGGCCCGGTCGCGGTCCTCCGCATCGACGGACAATGCTCGGCGGCCCGTCCACTCGAGCCGTTCGTCGCCCTCGCCCGCGACCTGTTGGGCCTTCATCGCGGCGCCGATTCTCAGGCAGTCGCTACCGTCTCTGCCGTGCTGCATTCGTCCTTCGGCTTCGACGCCGAAGACGTCGTGCGTCTGGTGGACCGAACGACAGCACGCCCGAGCAGCCTCGCCGCGCCCCTCGATATCATCGAGCGCGAAGAAGTCGCTTCGCTTCGATGCTTCCTGGGACGTGTTCTTGCGTCGCGTCCTACCCTGCTCGTCATCGAGGACGCGGATGCGATGGACGCAGCGTCCATCGATCTGGCGCGGGACTTGATGCACGCGGCGAAGTCGATGCCCCTGTGTGTGCTGCTGACGGCTCGCAGCGACCCGTGGCCGGAATGGTCTGCACCGCACGCGCTTCGACTGTTCGTTCCCGGCCTCGATCCCGAGACGTCTCGCGCGCTGCTGCGCACAAGGCTGGTGGGACGAGGTGTCTCCGCCGACTCCGTGGAGATCGCTGTCCAGTGGGCGAAAGGATCGCCGCTCATCCTCGACCTGTGCGCCAGGGCGATGATCCGGCGCGAGCTGCTCATCGGTAGCGACGGTCGTTGGGTTGCACCGTCGACCTCCCAGGAACTGTTCGGTGGCATGCGCGAGCTGGTTGCCATGGCGTTGAGGGCGGCACGGGCTCCTGCTCGGCGCTGGTTGTCGTGCGCCGCGCTCGTCGGCCATCGAACGCCGATTGCTCTGGTCGAAACGTGGGAACCACCAGGCGGCGCGCGTGAGGAGATGATCCAATCATGCCAGGCGACGGGCATGGTGAGGATCGAGGGGGGGATGATCGTCTACCAGAACGAAGGCGTGCGAGATACCGTCCAGGCCCTCGTGCCGGAGTCAGAGCGCAAACGGATCCACGAGTTTTTGGCAGCCTGGTTCTCCGAAACCACACCACCGCGCGCCCCGCGTGATGAGATCGCCGCACACCTCGAAGCCGCCGGCGACAGCCTGCAAGCGGCGAAGCTGCTGGAACAGGAAGCTCAGGATCTGGTCGACCGCGGGGAGCCTCGGATGGCGTGCCTGCTATTCAACCGCGCCGAACGTCTGCTCGCCGCGGCCGGATCGACCGATGAGGCGATGCGCATCGGACTGATGCACGTCGAAGCGCTGCTCGCCTCCGGGGACGGCCGCGCCGCCGCAGACATGATCGGGCAGCTCGAACGTCTTGGTCCGCTTGCAGCCGACGGTCTCCGTGCCCGCGCTGCTGCATCCGTGGCCTTGGCGCAAGGTGACAATGAGCTGGCGTTGCGCGCGCTGCGTCAGGCGAGCGACCAGGCTGTGGACTCGTTGGACCCAATGGCCTGGTTCCAGGTCGAGTCCGAACTCGCCGCGCTGCTGCACCATATGGGCCGGCACGAAGAGGCTCACACCCACGCCGCGCTCGCGCTCGAGCTCGCTCGCTCGATCGCCGACGGTGCAGGCGCGTCCGTGACGCTGCAAGACAGCGAACGGGTGAGCAAGGCCGCCGCGTTCCTCTCGCGCGTGCTGCTCGCCCGCGCGCTCACCGCGGACGCTCGCGCCGTGCTCCAGTCAGCCCTCGAGCAGGCCGCACTCGTGGGCGATGAAACCTCGGCTACGCGACTGCTCGGCAACCTCGCTCATGCTTGCGCTGTCGAGGGCGACCTGCCGAAAGCCATCGAGTTCGGGCAACGCGCGCTCGAATTTGCCCGCCGATCCGGCGACCGGTTGGCAGCGTCGCGCATCGCGCTGAATGTCGGATCGTACTTCGCCCGCCTGGGACGAGGAGGCGACGCGGCTCGTTCCTTCGCCCTCGCCAAGGCAAGCGCACGCGCCGTGGGCTGGGAAAAAGGCGTTCGCCTCGCTCGCGAAGCAACAGCTTCGCTGACACCTATGCGTGTCAGGTGACCGCCCGGCCCTCTGCTCAGAAATCCCCGAACAGGCTCTGAACCCGCACGTCGAGAGCGGCCGCGATCTTGTACAGCGATGACAGCGATGCCGAAGACTCCGCGCGCTCGATCTGCGACAACAGGGACACGCTCAGACCGGTGCGACGCGACATCTGTTTGAGGGTCAGCTCTTTGCCCTTGCGCAGGTTCCGTATGCTCTCGCCGATGACCTTGTGCAGCTCCTCCTCCGGTGTGCGACTGATGCCCTTCTTCCGCATCACGCGCGCCAACACCTCGCGGAATTCGTCGACATTGAAGGGCTTCTTCACGTAGTCGACGGCATCCAGCTTCATCGACGCCACCGCGGTTTCGAGGTTCGGGTAGCCTGTGAAGATCACGACGGCAATGTCGCTGTCCACCTTCCGGATTCGCCCCAGAAGCTCGATGCCGTCCATGTTCGGCATCATCAGGTCCAAGATGATCAGGTGATAGTGCCCTGTGCGGACTTCATCTTCTACGAGCAACGGGTCGTTGATCGTCTTGACGGTGTAGCCGTCACGTTCGAGCAGCGTCTGCATGTAGTCGCAGATGGCCTTGTCATCATCGACGATGAGGATGTTGACTGCCGGAAGTTCGATCGGCACCGGAATCCCTCCTGCTATGCCCTCTGCCAGGGGCGATTACAGTGCTACCACAAACCCGACCGCAACGAATCCACCAAAATGACGCAACAGGTCGCAAGTCGCACCGCCACCCCATGGAACAAGGCAAATCGACCCTTCCCGGACCGCCGACTCGACGTCACGCACCCGTGACGGACCGGAATGCCCGCCACATACCCACCACGGTCTGGAACCGATGCTCCGGGTCGACGGCGATTGCCTGCTCGAACCAGTCGTCGATATCGGCCGGCAGGTCGGGGCGACGATCGTGGATGCTCGGCGTGTGCTTGCGCTCTGTGACGGCCATGAGCATGGCGAGCAGCGCGTCTTCGTGGATGGGGACCGTGCCGGTCAGGGTTTCGAAGAGCACGATGGCGAGGGAGTAGATGTCGGAGCGGCGGTCTGCCGCGCGAGCCCCGTGCTTCCAGATCTCGGGTGCAATGTAGGAAGGCGATCCGGCGACCATGTCCGCGGCCGTGATGGACGCGAGGTCTCCCATCTTGGCAAGCCCGAAGTCCATGATGCGCGCGTCGTGGGGGGCACCGTGCACCAGGTAGATGTTGGATGGCTTGATGTCGCGATGCACGATGTCCAGCGCGTGTGCGGCGTCGAGGGTGCGCACGATCGGCTCGAAGATCGCCACGACTTCTTCCGGACCGAAGGGTGTACCGTCCTGCGTGCGCCGATGGATCGCATCGCGCAGATCCTCGCCTTCCAGCAGCTCCATGACCACGCACGGAGTGCCGTCATCGGTGCCGATGACACCATGAATCTGCACGGTGGCGAGGCCTTGAAGCGCGGAGAGGATCCTGGCCTCGCGCACGAGCCGGAGCCTGTAGTCGCTGTCATCGGCGAGCTGTGGGATGAGAAACTTGATCGCGACCTCGTGCTGGTCGATCTGGTCGTGGGCACGGTAGACTTCGCCGTGTCCGCCCTTGCCGAGTCGCACCCCCACAAGGTAGCGGCCGCCGATGACTTCCCCGGTCCTGGTGTCTGCAAGCTGTTGCTGGGTCATCTGGCTGTCCCGTCTCCGGTCGGACCCTCGCCGCGCCCGCGACCCCGCACGGTAGGCCACCGACGGCGGCGCCGTCAACGCGACTGTGTGGATGCCCGCACGAAGGACTGGCCCCGGCGCCCGACCTGAGCTACGAGAAGGACACGGGGAAGCGTGGTGGGCCCTTGCGCCACGCGAGGGGTCATCCGCGATCAAACGAATACGAACCATGACGCAAGCGAGCCGCCCTGTGACGATTCTGGTCGTTGACGACGACCCGCTCCTGCTGCGCATGACGGAGATCGTGCTCGATGGCCTCGGGTACCGTGTGCTGCTGGCGTCGAGCGGCCGACATGCACTCGACCGCGTGGAACAGGAGCAGGGGTCGTTGGACCTGATGGTGCTGGACCTGCGCATGCCCGACATGGACGGCATGACGGTGCTGCAGGAAGCTCGGAGACGCTACCCCGGGCTGCGCGTTCTGCTGGTGACCGGATACGCCAGCGACAACGTCCTGCAGACGCTGCAAGAGGTGGGGGCGGTGGGAGTCCTCGAGAAGCCCTATGATGTGGACACGTTCGCAGAGGCGGTCCAGAAGGCGCTGCCTCTCGACACCTGCCCCTAGGCCGCGTCGCCAGGGGAGCGGCGCACGATGGACGCGAGCTGCCCGCAAGCCGCGCTGATCTGATCGCCTCGACGTCGACGGATGAGGCAAATGTAGCCGGCGCTTGACAGCACCTCCTGGAACGCGAGGATGCGGTCCATCGGTGGAGGTTGGAACGGGCTGGTCGGCACCGGGTTCATGGGGATCAAGTTGACCTTGGCACGGACCCCTTCGAGCAGCGCGGCGAGTCGCCGGGCGTGATCCGTCCCGTCGTTGACGCCTTCGATGAGCGCGTATTCCACCGTGACTCGACGTCTGGGAGGCAAGGGATATCGCCGGATAGCGTCGACGATGTCGCGCAGCGGATACCGCCTGTTCATGGGCACAATGCGATTGCGGGTTGGGTCGTCCGCCGCATGCAGCGACACGGCCAACCCGATCCGACCGTCGAAATCTCGGCCGAGGCGGTCGATGCCCGGCACGATCCCGACCGTGCTGACGGTGATGCGCCGACGGCCCAGGCCAACCCCTTGGGGATGGGTGAGCAGCCGTAGCGCGCGAGCGGTCGCGTCGTAGTTGTGCAGCGGCTCGCCCATGCCCATGACGACGATGTTGGTCAGCATCTGGTCTGGGGCCAGGACCGACTTGCCCAGGAGCGTTTGCGATACGATCTCGTCCGGCCCCAGATGACGTCGCAGACCATGCACGCCGCTGGAGCAGAACGCGCACCGCATCGCGCATCCGACCTGGGTCGAAATGCACTGCGTCACCCGCACGCGCCCGGCTGCCCCCAGCGCAGGACCCTCGTCGTCCTCCCCTTCCTGGTCGGGAAGGTCCGCGTCTTGCCGCGCTTCGCCCAAGGATGTCACCATCGGGATGAGGACCGTCTCGACGACGTTGCCGTCGCGCAGCGCAACGACGAGCTTGACCGTGGAATCGGCGGCCGTGTGGGCGTGAGCCACGGTCGCGACCGGTGCGAGACCGGCCTCGGCGAGCCACTGGCGCGTGGCGGCAGGCAGATTGGACATCCGGTCCGGCGAGGTGACGCCTTTCGCGTGGATCCAATCGAAGATCTGGGCAGCGCGGAAGCTTCGCTCGCCGCGTCGCGCCAGTGCCTCGGACCACTCCGACGGCATGCGGGCGATGGGGGGAACCTCGGACTGCCCTTCGACGAACGCGATATCAGCTTCGCTCACGTTCCCCTCGCTCGATGACTTTCGCTTCTTCCCAGTATGCGTCGAGCACGTGCAGCGGGAGGCGGTGGGACGACTCCGAGGAGGGGGCGAAGCCGCCGTGACGCTCGCGGACGCGCTGCTCGACGTGGCGGAAGCGGCGGATGAACTTCGCGGTCGTCGCGCCCAACGCGGCTTCGGCGTCCACGCCGACGTGGCGGGCGAGGTTGACCAAGGCGAACAGCACGTCCCCGATCTCCTCCTCGAGTGCGGTCCGGTCGTTGGATCGGATGGCCGCGTCGAGCTCGCCGAGTTCCTCGTCCACCTTGGCTCTGGAGCCGGCGGTGTCAGGCCAATCGAAGCCCACTTTCTCGACGCGTTCGCCGACGCGCTGCGCGCGCGCCAGGGCGGGCAGGGAAACGGGAACGCTGTCGAGCAGCCCGTCCGAGCGGCCGCGCCGGGCCCTTTCCTCGGCCTTGATCCGGTCCCAGCTCTGCCGGACCTGCTCCGGGGTCGTCGCAACCGCGTCGCCAAAGACGTGCGGGTGACGTCGTTCGAGCTTGTCGCAGATCCCGGCGATGACATCGTCAGGGCCGAAGGATCCTTCCGCGCGTCCCAGCTCCGTTTGGAATACGACTTGGAAGAGCAGGTCACCAAGTTCCTCGCGCAGCGCGCGGCGGTCCTCCGAGTCGATGGCATCGACCACTTCGTGGGCTTCTTCGATCACGTAGCGACGCAGGGAAGCGAAGGTCTGCTGACGGTCCCAGGGGCAGCCGTCGTCGGCAAGGAGCCGTCGCATGATGGACACCAGCCGTGGGAAGGTCTGGCCGGTCTGCTGGGCCAGTGGTGGCACGGGGAGCACGGACATGGTCGGTACCTAGCGCGGACCCGTGCAAAGCGCGAGGCGCATGGCAGGCGAACCCTGGCCGGTCGCCAGCGCAGCCGATCCTGGTTCGGCCCGGCGGGTTGTTGCACGGGCAGAGGTCAGGGCGTCGCCCCGACCCGGGCCACGACATCGGCGTCGTGCTGCGGCCAGGCAAGCGTGGGCGGCATCCCACGGAAAGCAGTGCGAACGGCATGGTTGGGCAGACGGACGGTCGCATCCGTGTGCCGCTGGGCGCGTGCGCGGTCACGCGGCCTGGGTCCGGTCGTCCGGCGGCCCGGCAAGAAATGGCGGGATTGGGGTCGTCTGCCGATTGCTCCGGCCGGGTGACTCGACTACTGCTCATCTGTCGCGTCGCGCGGCGCGTTGCCGGTCCTTTCGTGTGCCCGGGCCGCTGTGCACGCCACCTCCGGAGCATTCCGCAAGATGTCCGAGAACGACGACAACTTCGCATCGAATATCCAACAGCGTATCCCGGTCAGCCTGCTCGACGAGATGCGGTCCTCGTATCTCGACTACGCGATGAGCGTCATCATCGGCCGGGCGATCCCCGATGTCCGTGACGGCTTGAAGCCGGTGCATCGCCGGATTCTGTACTCGATGCACGAGCAGAAGATCGGTCCTGGCGGGCCCCACAAGAAGTGCGCCCGTGTGGTCGGCGACGTGATCGCGCGCTTCCACCCCCACGGCGACGCATCGGTATACGACGCCCTCGTGCGCATGGCGCAGGATTTTCGCCTTCGCCACCCGCTGATCGACGGTCAAGGCAACTTCGGCTCGATCGACGGTGACCCGCCCGCCGCGTACCGGTACACGGAGGCGCGGATGGCCCGCATCGCGGCCGAACTGCTCGTCGACATCGACAAGGACACCGTCGACATGGCGCCCAACTTCGACAACGAGGAGTGGGAGCCCACGGTCTTGCCGGCAAAGTTCCCGAACCTGCTCGTCAACGGGTCAGAGGGCATCGCGGTGGGCATGGCGACGAACATCCCGCCGCACAACCTCGCGGAGGTAATCGACGCGACGATCGCACTCATCCGCAATCCGGACATCACGATCGAGGAGCTGATGCTGCATTGTCCGGGGCCTGACTTCCCGACGGGCGGTCTGATCTACGGCCGGACGGGCATCGAGCAGGCGTTCCGGACGGGGCGGGGAACGATCGTGATGCGTGCCCGCACGGAGATAGAGAAGATTGGCAAGACGGACCGCGAGCAGATCGTGGTCAAGGAGGTCCCCTACCAGGTCAACAAGGCGCGGCTTGCGGCCAAGATCGGGGAGCTGATCCGGGAGAAACGCATCGACAGCATCAGCGAGGTGCGCGACGAGAGCGACCGTGAAGGGATCCGGCTGGTGATCGAGCTGAAGAAGGACGCGCACGCGCAGGTGGCGCTCAACCAGCTCTTCCGCATGACCGAACTGCAGTCGTCGTACGGTGTCATCAACCTGTCGATCGTGCGGGGGCGCCCCCAGACGCTCGACTTCAAGTCCACGATCGCGCACTTCGTGGAGCACAGGCGCGAGGTGGTGACCCGCCGCACCCGGTTCGAGTTGGCGAAAGCGGAAGCGGACAAGGAGATTCGTGAAGGCCTCGGCATGGCGATCACCGAGGTGGACCTGGTCATCAAGACCATCCGCGAATCGGAGGATCCCGACACCGCAAAGGTGCGCTTGATGGCCATTCCACTGCATGGCCTCGAAGAGTTCGTGCGCCGTGCAGGGCGTCCCGAATCGGAGATCGCCGCTGCCAAGGCTCGTGGCGACTACTACCTTTCGGAGCGTCAGGCCCAGGCCATCCTCGAGATGCGTCTGGCCCGCCTCACCGGCCTCGAGCGCGACAAGTTGGCCGAGCAGTACGGCAAACTCTGCGAAGAAGTCATCCGCCTCAAGGCGATCCTCGCCGACCCCAAGCTCTTGAACGACGTGATCATCATGGAGCTCGAAGACGTTCGCGAGCGGTTCAAGCAGCCGAGGCGGACGGAGATCGTCACCACCGAGGCCGAGATCAACGTCGAGGACCTGATTCGCGAGGAGGACATGGTCGTGACCGTGTCGCACTTGGGCTATATCAAGCGGACCAGCGTGTCGACGTATCGGGCGCAGCGTCGCGGTGGCCGCGGCAAGCTGGGCATGCAGGCGCGCGACGAGGATTTCGTGCAACGCCTGTTCGTGGCATCGACCCACGACACGGTGTTCTTCTTCTCGGACAAGGGCAAGGTGTACCGCAAGAAGGTTTACGAAATCCCGGAGGCGGCCCGCAACGCGAAAGGCCGCGCCATGGTCAACTTCGTGGGCATGGACAACACCGAGCGGGTCGCCGCCGTCACGCCCATCGGTCCGGCCGACGAAGCCGGCTTCGTCGTCACCCTCACCAAGAAGGGGCAGATCAAGAAGACCGAGGTCGCCGAGTATCAGAACGTGCGCGAAAAGGGCATCATTGGCGTGCGGATCGAAGACGACGATGAGCTTCTGTCCGCCGCCGTGACCGATGGCAAGCGCGAGTTCGTGATCGCGACGCGGGCGGGCATGTCCATCCGCTTCCCTGAGGACCAGGTGCGCCCGACCGGACGTGCGACGATGGGGGTCAAGGCCATTGAACTCGAGGAAGGCGACAGCGTGGTGGGCCTGGAAGTCACCGACGACCAGCACACCAAGGTGCTGGCGGTCTGCGAGAACGGCTATGGCAAGCGGACGCCCATCGACGAATTCCGTCTTCAGAACCGCGGCGGCAAGGGAGTCATCCTGATCGACGCCAGCGAGCGCAACGGGCCGGTGGTCGGGCTCGCCTTGGTCAGCGACGCCGACGAGATCATGCTGGTCACCGACCGCGGTCAGATGATCCGGACCAAGGTAGCCGAGATCCGTGAGACTGGGCGCAATGCACAGGGGGTGAAGATCATGACGCTCGAGGAGTCGGAGCGCGTGGTCTGCCTCGAGCGGCTCCCGGAACGGGACGACGACGACGCTGCAGGCGCCGAAAACGGTAGCGGCGGCGATGGAACCTCGATGCCGCCCCCATCGATGCCGCCCTCGATGCCGCCGGACGCGGACACGGACGCCGAGGAGTGACCGTCGCGTCATGCCTGCCACGTCCAAGGTCCGCCGCGATGCACCTGAAACATGGCGACGTCTCCGTGCCTTGCACCACGACGCCGACTGTGAGCTGACGCCGCGCGACCCGTTCCAGCTTCTTGTTGCCGTGGTGCTCAGCGCGCAGACCACCGACGTTGCCGTCAACAAGGTCACGCCTGGCCTGTTCGGGCGCTATCCCGATGCAGCATCCCTTGCCAGAGCGGACGTGGCCGACGTGGAGCAGGCCATCAAGACCATCGGCATGTACCGGCAGAAGGCGAAGAACATCGTCGGCATCGCCAGGGCGCTGGTGGATCGTCACGG
>Ga0209018_1000432_pt1 | contig 39214 bp, 33 predicted proteins | sample YNPBryBLVA2012_FD_185814 | JGI IMG/M metagenome (GOLD analysis project Ga0209018, IMG submission 185814) | Anoxygenic and chlorotrophic microbial mat microbial communities from Yellowstone National Park, USA - YNP Bryant BLVA 2012 (SPAdes)... ...
GTAATGCACGGTGTCTGCCGCACCGGGCGGGATCAGGCGCACATACAGCGCGCTGCGCGCCTGCCAGGCATTGCGTTTGTTGATCGGGTTGCCCTCGCCATCGAGCATGTATGAACGGTAGAAGTGTGCTCCCCGGTCGATACTGCCATCCTCATCCACACGCCCGGAGTGGAAAAACGTCTTGCCCCCGGCGTCGCGCCCCTCCAGCTCCAGCCAGACGTCGAAGGCGTCCACCGTGCCGCCGGGGAAAAAGTGTCCGATCTTACGCGTGCGAACCACCACGTCCAGCCGGACCGTGGCGCCCGGCTCCAGCTGCGGCTGCGCTTCATCCAGCGGCGCGGCGATGCGGGAAATTTCGCGCAACAGGAACGCCCCGCCGGCGCGCTCGGCTTCCTCTCCTACCGCGAACGTGGTCATCAACTGCGGCTCGGCCGCTCCCCGCCGCACCATCTCCGCGCCGTGGCCCGCGTCCGCCGGGCTCGCGGCGAAGATGTCCACCGTGATGAACCCGGATTGCAGAAATCCCTTCACCGCGGCCATCTGCCGCGTGTCTCCGTTCGCCGCCGGCACCGCCGTGTTCGCCGCCGCAAAGCGGTGGTCGTGCGCCATGCCATTGCGCGCCGCCGGATCGCGCGACGGAAACAGCGGCATATGGCAATCGGCGCATCCCATCGGCTTTTCCGGGTAATAAAAGCTGCGCGCGCCCTGCCCGCTCACTCCCGAAGCCTGCCAGTTGTCGTATTCGTTGAAGCCGCGCAGCCAGCGGTAATGGTTCACCGGCTCGTCCAGATGCACCTTGTGGCAGGCCGAGCAGAACTCCGGGGTCCTCATGAACGGCTTCATGAAAGTGCGCGAGTGCGGTGACGGCTCCACTTTCACGAACAGGTCGTGCGCGTTGCGCAGTACCGGGTTCCGGCTGCCCGCCACCGCGTGCAGCTTCGGATATTCGATCGTGAAGCCGCCGTTGCCTGCGGTGGAATCCACGTGCACAATCGAGTGGCAGCTGACGCATCCCAGCCCCGCATGCGCCTCGGGTTTGTCCATCTGTTCCGCCACGGGCTTCTCGAACATGCCGGAGAAGAGCATGGCGTGATCGTGGCAGCCCGCGCACCACTTCGACCCCTGTGTTCCGCTGATCTCCTGCATGTGCTCGATCGATCGCGCATAGAAGCGGTTGTTGAAGCTCGACCAGCGGTGCATGGAGGAATCCCACTGCCTGTAAATCTCCTCGTGGCACTCGCCGCAGCGCTTCGAATCGAGAAAATAGGAGGACTCGATCAGCCCGCCCGTGGAGGTCCTCGCCGCCGAGGGCCAGAACGGGCTCTTTGGCCCGCCGCCCTCCTCTTCCATGGAGAGCGGGACCAGCGCCGGGTTGCGGATCTCCTTCTCGCCTCTCGGCCACGCCAAGCGCAGCGAGAGCGGAAACAGCACAATGGCGGCAGCGACCGCCACGGTCCAACGGACCCAGCCTCGGGACAACGCTCGCTTCATTTCTCCCAGAACTCCGGACTGCCCAGTATCGCCCAGTGACAGAGCTTCAGCGCAGCGCGCGCAGCACGCGCATCGCCGGCCGAGTGTTGTACTTCTCGATCCACCGCCGGTGTTCCGGGGTGGAAGGGAACGCTTCGTTCCTGCCGTACGGGTAGCCACTCATGCCGTGGAAAGGCAGCGGCTCCACCGTCTGTGAATACGCCGTGTTGGCATCGCGGTCCTTGGCCCAGCCATCCACCTTCAGCAGCCAGTCCCTGCGCCAGCCGGCGGACAGCGGCGGCAGCGGGCGCGCGTCGAACTCCAGCGCCAGCTCGTCGCCGGACCCCAGGATCACCATCCGGTCGTCGATGGCCCCGGTCAGCTCCAGCACGTCGCCGTAACGCGTGTAGCGTCCGGGCGTCGGGTTCCACGGCGCCCGCAGCGACACCGGCTCATAAAAGAACTGCTCCGGCTGGCGCCGCAGCGGATGCACGATGTTCTTCGAGAAGCCCCGGAAACGCAGGTCCGCCGCCAGCGCCCGCGCATGACTCAGCCGCACCGGCGGCGCTGAAGAGTCCTCGATCAGAAACGCCTCGTCCCAGTACAGCGCCAGGTTGGTGACGATCCGCAACTCGCGCGATGCGCCAGGGAACTTTCCCGTCAGATCCACGGCGATCGTCTTGGGCTTGCCCGCAGGCATCCCCATGTCCTCGAGAACCGTCACCCACTCGCCCCGCTCGTTCTTCGCCTCCAGCCTCGGCGGCAACAGCCCCTCGGGTGTCGACTGGGCCTGCTGCAGGAACGTCGATCCGTCGGCCCAGTCCACCCAGCCGTTCAGCACCAGCACGGCGCGGTTGTTCGCCGCGGCGTTGCCGAAGTCCAGTTCGATCGAATGCTTTTGCGCCACGCCGCGGAAGTCGCGCTCGAAATTGTCCACGTAGCGCCGGTCGCGCCGCAGCAGGCGCTCGGTCACATCGCCGCGCCCGTTGAGGGTCGCGCGCGAGGGATACACGCGCCGCGTGCCGCCGAAAAGACGGAACTCCGGGTATGGCGGCGACTTCCACTTGTCATTGGTGAAGATCTCGACCCCCTCCGGATGATCCACCGCGATCAGCTCGATCTGATCGAGATAGCTCACCTCCGCCAGCTCTTCCGTGATCCGCACCGCCAGCCTTCCACCGCGCGGCTGAAGACGCGCGCCGTCGATCCAGACATACTCGTCGTGGTCCACCGGGAAGTACTGCCCGTCGCCCGCCGAAGCGCCCAGCGGCGCCACGCCCAGCACATCGGTGATGTACTCGAAGCCGCGGCCGTTCCACGTCCAGATCATCGGACAGGAACCGGACAGGCGCTGGGCCTCCTGAAACTTCAGCGACGCCCCGGCCTTCTGCTTCACCTCGTTCTGGATCAGGCCGTTGGGCCAGGTGATGCGAACCGTGTCGATGTCGGCGGAGTCCCGCACGCCGAACAGCAGCGGCACGCCGCGGTAGAGCTGCTTCTGATAGAACGGCCCCGCCTTGACCTCCACCTCGGAGTTGAAAGCGAGCTTGAGATTCTTGACGCCCGTGATCTGCACGCGCACCCAGCGGTGCGGCGTCTGTGTCTGGTTGCGCAGCAGCATCAGGCGGCCTTCGCCGCCAGCGGCCGCAAGGTCCACGCGCCCGTCGCCGTCGAAGTCGGCTGCGGCGGAGGCGGTGACTCCCTCGGGTAGCCCTTCCGCGCGCCGCGGCGCCTCCAACTTGCCCCTCCCCGCATTGCGCCACACTGCCCCCGGCGAGATCACGTCCAGCACACCGCGGTTTTCGAGATCCGCCAGCGCTGCCGCGCCCGGCGGGCTCCAGTCGATCGCCTCCAGCCGCGCCCCGCGGTTCAGCGCCGCCCCGCCTTGCCACGCCAGATCAAACGCTGAGTCGTTGTCGAGGTCCGCCACCGCCAGCCCGCGCGCCCCCGCCGGCACAGCCGGCATCTCTGCCGCATCGAAGAATCCGCCCAGACGGTCCCGGTACAGCATCGCGCCACGCCCCTCGTAGCTCACGATCAGGTCGTGCGACTTCGTGTCCGGGATCATCCGCGTCACCACCGCTTCCAGCGCCTTTCCCTGCACGAACGGGATGTCTCCCGTCCGGTCGGCGAACCCCTGCGGCAACTGATTGCGCAGCAGGACCGTCTTCTCGCCCAGCAGGAGAAGGTCCTGGTCGTAGTCGTGATCGTAGTCCACCCACACGGCGAACTCGAACCGGCCTTGCGGCAGCGCGATCTTCGCCGGCTCGAAACCCTTCGGGCTGTTGTGCAGAATGACCGGCCCTTGCGCCGTCAGCACGCACAGGTCCGGGCGGCCGTCGTTGTCAAAGTCGCCCGCCGCTGCGCCCAGGACGCTTTTCAATTGCTCGAACGCCCGCTGCCCGGACGCCTGCACGCCGCGCCGGAACAGCTGTAGCCCGGCGGAAGAAACCACGAGCAGGTCCGCCTGCCCGCTGCCGTCGAAATCGATCACCAGAAGCTGCGGGTTCGTGCCCGTCTTGCCGGGGAGCGCTTCGGACGCGAACCGGACCTCGGCGGGCGGAGCGGCCGCGGGCGCCGGTCGGATGGCCTCGTAGATTTCGGAATAGAGGCTCCATTCCACATCCTCGTTGCCCGTGCCGGCCTCCTCGTGGCGCCGTTTCAAATCCTGGAATTTTGCCAGTTTTTCTCTCGCCTTTTCCTGATCTCCGCGCTGCCGGTAATAGTTAAACAACTGGAAATGAGGCGCGGCGAAATTCGGATCGAGCTTCGCTGCGAGCTCGAACTTCGCATTGGCGTCGTCGATGCGCCCCTCGGCTTTGTACAACACTCCAAGGTTGTAATGTGTGATCGGCTCTTCGGGGACGAGCTGCGCCATCCTTTCCAGCTGCTGTATCGCCTTCAGCGGCTCGCCCATTCGCTTGTACTCGATCCCGAGGTTGAACCAGGTGTGAGGAATGGAAGGGTCTTTCTTTTGGACCTCTTCGAGGATATGCACGCCTTCGGCCACTTTGCCCGCCCGCAAAAGCGCCAGTCCGTAATTCAGCCGGTCGACCACGGATTCCGGGTTCATTTCGACCACGAGACGAAATTGCTCCACTGCCTCGTTTTGCGTCGTCGGATTCTCGTAATAGGCCTTGCCCAGCGTGCGGAGCCTTTGCAGGCGCTCTTCGCGCTGCTCCGTGCCGGGCTGCCCGAAGCCCGCAATGACCAACGCAAGAAAGGCGCATGACACCGCACCCGCGGCAAGACCCCGGAGTTTCATCTTGACCATTTCGTCATAGGTGCGGCGGGTCCGTCAATAACACAAACCTATTACGGGGCCATGGGCCGGGCTTGTTGACGCAGCCTCGGAGGTTCACAATAAAAGTGCAGGCGTTGGAGTTCGCCATCAACCGCCCGCTGGCCGGGCAGATGACTCCTGTTCCGCGGCACGGCAGCCGGAGCTGCCGTGGATCCGCCAGAGGCCAGGTGAAGCGGAATGGAGACAAGTGCTATGGCGGCTCCGGCATCCTTCAATGAAGCCCAGAAACGGCGGATTGTGGCCAACGCCGAGTATGCTGACAAGCTGCTCGCCGACATCGAGAATATTCTGGCCGGAGCAGAGGCGGGTCGGTTGTTCCGGCGGCACCGCCCGGATCTGACGCCCGCGCAGTCGCGGCTGGTGCGCTCTTCGATCACGCAATTCCGGCGGCAACTCGGGCGCTTTCTGCAGGCGGCGGCCGTCGACGGCGAGAGCCGGCGTCCGCGCTTCGGCGCCCTGCACTCGATCCTTGTCACTCTGGCGTTTGTGCGCATCGCCGTGCAGGAGATGGCGCCCGAGCATTTGCGGGGTTACGGAGCGCTGGAGCCGGACGCGGATGCGGCCCTGCGGGGCGTCACCAACCAGCTCGAGTCGATGATCGCCATGCTCGAGGCCGAGCTCCGCAGCGGAATGGGAGCGGACCTCGAGGACCGTCTGGCACGGGGGCCGGAGGGCGGCGGCATCGCCGCCCTGCTGCGGACGCTGGAGCGCATCATCCGGGAGGAGGACCTGACGGAGTTCCGGCCGTCGATGCTGCGGCTGGTGGAGAAGCTGGAATCGCCTCACTTCGAGCTGGCCGTGTTCGGGCGCGTCAGCAGTGGCAAGTCGTCGTTGTTGAACCGCCTGCTGGGCTCGGGAGTGCTGCCGGTCGGGGTGACGCCGGTGACGGCCGTCCCGGTGCGGATTCTTTACGGCGAAACGGCCGAGCTGACTGTGCACTTCGCCGGCGGCCGCGTGGAGCGTCTTCCGGTGGAGCAGTTGCCGGTGTTCGCCACCGAAGAGCAGAACCCGGCCAACCAGCGCGAAGTGTTGAGGCTGATCGTGCGGTTGCCGAGCCCGGTCCTGGAGGACGGCCTGGTGTTCGTGGACACGCCCGGCCTGGGTTCGCTGGCAACGACCGGAGCTGCCGAGACGCTGTCCTACCTGCCGCGGTGCGACCTCGGGCTGGTGCTGGTGAGCGCCGTGACGCCGCTCAATGAAGAGGACCTGGCCACCGTGGATCTGCTGGTTCGCGCCAGCACGCCGGCCATGGTGCTGCTGAGCAAAGCGGATCTGCTCAATGGGCACGATCTCGACCGTGCGATGCGGTACACCGCTTCGGCCTTGCGGCGAGAACTCGGGGTGGAACTGCCCGTCGCGGCAGTGAGCGTCGAGGAGAAGCATGCAAGCCTGCTCGAGCAATGGAAGCGGCACAGCCTGCAGCCGGTGCTCGAACGCCACAAAGAACTGGCCGGCGAGTCTCTGCGGCGGAAGGCCCACGCTTTGCGCGAATCGGTGGCGGCGGCGCTGCGGGGGCGCCTGGAAGGCGCCGGAGGCAGGATTCCGCGCTCCGAACTCGAGAGGACGGAAGATATGCTGCGGCGCGTGGCAGCCGGGCTGGAAGCGGCGAGGCGGGACGGCCTGGACGTCCTGGACAGACTGCGGGGGCGGGGGGAGGAATTGCAGCGGCTGGCTCTGGAGCAGATCCTCGGCAGACGGCTCTCGAGCAACAGTGAGGCCTGCGGGGAGGCCCTGCACAAGGCAGCCGTCCAGATCTGCAATGCCGCTGCGGAGGAGATCCGCCATCAGTTGAAGCAGCTCTGCGAAGTCCTCTCCGCAGCGCTTGTGGAGGCGCGCCACGTGATGCGGCCGGGCGCACAGCCTGAAGGGCAAGAGTCTTCCTGCGAGGAGATCCGCGGGGTGCCTGTGCCCGCGCTGGAGCTTTTGCCGCGCTCGGTGAGAATGCCGGCGGCCGGACTGCCGTGGGCGGGGCGGTGGTTTGCGGCGGCGGCGCTGGAAAGGCAGGCAGGCGGCGCGTTGTGGCGCGTGCTGGAAACGTATGCAAGAAGCCTCGAATCGTGGTTGCTCCGGCAATTGGAACTGCTCCAGCGACGGTTCGACGCGGAAGCGGGGGTGTTCCGGGCCGAGATCGCGCGGGTGCTTTCCGCGGGCGAAGCAGCGACGGGGCATCAGGCGCGCCTCGAGCAATGGCTTCAGGAACTGGAGCGGGCGGGCGAAACGGAAGCGGCGCAGCCGCCTCAGGCCGGCGGGGAAACGCTCACGCCAACTGCGTGAGCGTGTCAATCCACAACGGGGCGAACATGAGGCGGCCGCCGTGCCAGTACTGCGGTTGAGCGGCCAGGCGGCACAGCGTCACAATGCGGCCAGGGTTGCCTTCTCCCGCTTCCAGGGCCTGCCGGCGAAACGCGCCGAGCGAGCCGCGGCTCTCGAGTCCGAAAGTCCGGATGGCCTGTTCGAGCAACTCGGCGCTGGCGGCGCGGCCGAGCGCGCGCAACAGCAGCTCTTCCCGCGGATCCCACACGAGGCGTCCGAGGTAGCCGAGCTGCGCGCGGTCCGGGGCTGAAACCACCAGCCCGCAGCCCCCGGTCCACAAAACGCGCTGGAGGAAGCGGTAAAGGCGCGCGCCGGCAGGCGCCGGGTCGTCGATCCAGAGCCACCGGGGGCCGGCTTCGAGCGCGCGCAACACCCTGGCCTGGAGCGCCTGGCTGGTGAGCCGCGGCAGCTCGCCGCGCGCCGGTTGCGGCACGGTCTCCCGGTAGAGGCCCTCAAGCACGGCGTGCAGCGGGCCAGAGGCGTTCACCGGCAGCAGGGCGATGCCGCAGGCGGCTGCGGTGTCCCGAACCAGCCTTGTCTTGCCAATGCCGTGCGGCCCGAAGACGGCAGCGCGGCTGCCATGCAGGAACAGGGCAGACAGCGCGCGCATCTCCCGGCGGCGCCCGATCAGCGGGACTGCGGCGGGCGCCGTCTCAGGGGGCCGGGGGAGTGCCGGCATTGGCGCGCTTCTGGACACGGATCACTTCGACCGCTGAGAGGGCGAGCAGCCCGGTGTCGATCATCGGCTCTATCGCAGGGATCAGCCGTTCGATGGCTTCCGCGGTATCCACGATGGTGATCAGGAGCGGCTCATCGGCGCGGGCCAGGTGCCGCTTGTGCATGGCGGCTGTCTCGCCGTAGCCCTCGAGGCCGCGGAACACCGTGGCGCCGGCGATCTTCAGCTCGCGGCAGCGGGCGATGATCGCCTCATGCAGCGGCCTGCCCTGGAACCGGTCGCCCGCCGAGATGTGGATGCGGAGCAGCTTAGCGGGTTGCGTCGCCGGCATGGCTTTCCTCCGGGATTCCGCCGCGCAGCAGCCGGACCATCTCCACGTCCGAAATGACGATCAGCCCGTCGTCGAGCATCTGTTCGATCGCTTCCGCCGCTTCCTCGATCTTGTGCGCTTCGTCGATGACCGAGATCATCACGGGCAGGTCGCGCACCGGGTGGAAGAAGCTGCGCCGGTGCTCGTGGCCCTTGGCGCCGTAACCGAGAATGCCGCGGTAGACCGTGGCGCCGGCAATCTCGAGCATGCGGAGCCTTTTGATGATGGCGTCATAGAGCGGCTCGCCGTGCCAGCGGTCCGCCTCGCCCAGGAACACGCGCAACATTTTTGCGGGTCCCTGTTTCTTCTGGTGCGGGAGCTTCGGCCCGGGTTTCGGGCTCCGCCTCGCCGCCTTCAGAACGTAGGTATCCTGCACCTCAATCACGCCGTCGGAAACCATCTCGTACAGCGCGGGCAGGACCTCGTCGACCTTTTCGGGCGTTTCAATGAACTCGATCCGCAGCGGGAGGTGCTGGGAGAGCACCTCGATTTTCGGCGTGTGCAGCATCTGGCTCGATCCGAAGCCCGCGTATGCACGCGTGGACGTCGCGCCGGATACGCCATGGTTGAGCAGGAACGTCATGATGGAGTCGTGCAGAGCCGCGGCGTGGTGCTGCGCGTCCTCGTTGACATAGATGGTCACCTTCTTCGCAGGACCCCGTTTCAGCATGGCGCCTCCTTGTCCCGGGAGAGTGTTTGGTCAGGCATCGAGTTCTCCTTCCGGTTCCCCGTAGGCGGACTCCCGCAAGCGGCGCTCTTCTGCCGGCAGCAGGTGCACGGGGAGGTAGCGCGCGTTGGCGATGGCGGTGGGAATGACGGCGCTGCCGATCACCGCCGCCACCAGGTGCGAGTACTGTTGCTGGGTGATGACCCCGTGGTTCAGTCCAAACAGCGCCGAGATGGTGCCGAAGGTCAGCCCGGTGGACATCATGAGCGAATAATACGTCCCCTCCTGGCGTCCGTATCCGAACGCCCGCACCACCGGCAGCAACCCGGCGAGCTTGGAGATCATCTTCGCCCCGAAGAGAGCGAAAAAGACCAGCGGCGCGCCCAGGAGCGCCGGGACCGATACGAAGCTCCCGGCGCGGATGAAATAGAACGGCGTCAGCAACCCGAAGGTAAGCGTGCGCAGCCGCCGGACGAGGAAATGGTCGCGGCCGACGGTGCCGGCGAGCATCATGCCGACGAGATAGGCGGGCAGGACCGCCTCGCTGCCGGCCCAGGCCGCCACGCCGCCCAAGCCAAACAGGAGAAACAGGAGATACTTCGTCTCCATCTCCGACACGCGTCCTCCGAAACGGTCGAAAAACCAGCGCGTGAGGAAGGGCAAAGCGAAGAGTACTGCGGCGCACAGCGCGGCAAACAGGAGCGTCTTCCAGGTGAACGGCGCGAAGATGAAGCCGAGCGCCAGCACCGTGCCGAGGTCGTTGACGAAGCAGGCAGCGAGAACAGCCTTGCCATATTCCGTGCGGTTGAAGCCGAGTTCAAGCATCACCGCGTAGACCACCGCCACCGAGGTGGTCGACAGAGCCACGCCCGCCAGCCAGGATGGCATCCATCCCCAGCCCAGCAGAAACCGTGCGATCAGGGCGGCGCCGAAAAACGGGGCGAAGAAGCCGGCCAGCCCGACTCCGAGCGCTTCCCTCCATTTCATGCGGAACACGTCGGGGTCAAGTTCGGCGCCGGCAAGGAATGTCAGCACCACGGCGCCGGTACCTGCCAGAAAGGTGACCCAGCCCTGCCGCGCGCCCAACGCCTCCCGGCCGATCAGCATGCCGATGGCCAGCTGCGCCACAGTGCCCACCACAATCTCGGACAGCGCCGTCGAGATGCCGGTCCAATGGGCCGCGACTACGGCGACGAGCGCAAGCAGCAGCCACAGCGCCGCGGTGAACCACACCTGTTCCATGCGGTCCTGTCTCCCGTCAAAATGTCTGGGGAATTCTGCCGGGCCTGCCAACAACCCTGCAGCCCCCGTCTGCAGGAGTCATTGGCCGTTGATGGCAACGGCGGTAAGCGGACTCCACCGCTGTTTGGATGTTCAACTTGATGGTAAGCACCGCGCGCACCGGTGTCAAGGACACACCGGCTTTGTCTTCTCTACCAGCCGCAGGACGGATGCGTCGGGATCGAGGTCCGCGATCTCCTCCAGCCGCACCCACCGCACCTCGCGCGACTCCGGGCTCACTACCGGCTCGCGCGAAAGCGGCGCTTCGGCCAGAAACCGGATGTCGTAATGGACGTGCGCGGGCTCGGAGCCGCGCGCGGGGATGTCGTGCGCGTCGACGTCGAATACCGCCCGCGTCACCGGCCGGGCCTCGATGCCGGTCTCTTCCAGCACCTCGCGCAGCGCCGTGGCAAGCACGTCCGGGTCCCCGTCGCAGTGCCCGCCGGGCTGCAACCATCGGTCGAGGCGGCGGTGGTGCACCAGCAACGCATGGGTCCGTTCGGGGTTCACCACCCATGCCGAGCCGGTGACGTGGCCCACGAGCAGGCTGCGCTCGAAGCAGTCCTCATGCATTTCGACAAACGCAAGGATCCGCCGGAGCATCTCCGCCTCGCGTTGGTTCCACGGCCGGTGAGCCCGCAAAGAACGCAGCAGGTCCTGGCGGCTCATCAGCGGTACAGCCTAACGTTGTCGATCTCGAGAAACGCCTTCTGCCCGGCAGGGCGGGCAATGACAAATTCCAAAGAAATTGTCTCTTTCAAATCCGCCTTCCCGAGCGCGGAAAACGGCACGCGCAGCCGCCGCCACTCCGCGCCCGCCTCAAACGGCGCCTGCGCCTCGCCCCCGCGCCACCGTAACAACAGGCCGTAAGCTCCGTCGCCCCGCGCCTCGAACTCCACGCCTTGCCACGCGCTCGCGTCCATTGGCAGCACTGCCCCTTTCGACAGCGGCAGCACCATCGCCGCCAGCGGCCGGTCCTTGTCGCTCATTTCGGCCAGCACGGACAGGCAGCGGTTGCCGGGCGCGCGCCAGATGCGCTGGTAGCTCATGCGCGTGAAGTCCAGCCCTGCGTCGGTGCGGTTCACCCAGAGCGTGTCGAGCCGCGAGCGGCCGCTTTCGGTGTCGAAATCATCGAGCAGCTCCGGGGCCGCGCCGCCAGTCAGAGGCAGCGGCGATGGACCCGGTTTGCGGACCGCCGCCAGCAGATCCTCGCGCCGCACTTCGCGCCCGCCCAGCCACACCCGCTTCACGCGCCGGATGTCGCCGATCCGCTCCGCAGGGTTACCCTCCACCAGCACCAGGTCCGCCAGCTTGCCCACCTCGATCCGGCCCCGGTCCTCCAGCCCCAGCAGCCGGGCGCTCGCAGAAGTCGCCGCCGTGATCGCCTCCAGCGGCGTGAAGCCACAGTTCACCATCACCTCCAGTTCGCGCAGCGTGGAGACCCCGTGCGGCGTGCCCGGCATGCCGGCGTCTGTTCCTGCGCCGGCCGCCAGCCCGGCGGCGCGCGCCAGCGCGCAGTTTGCCATCAGGTGCGCCCAGCGCCGTTGCCGCGCCGGATGCGGCTTCTGCCCGCGCGGCTCGTAGACAGCCAGCGTCTGCACATAGCCTGTCTTCGACGCCAGGATCTGCCCCACCGTCTCCGGATCCATCACGCCGTCGCCGATGCCGTGATTGATGATGTCGACGCCGGCGCGCGCCGCCTCGCGCGCCCGCCGCACCGTCACCGTGTGCGTCACCACCTTCAGCCCCAGCGCGTGCGCCTCTTCCACCAGCGCCCGCAGCGTCTCTTCGTCCATGGATGTCATGTCCGGGTCCACGCCGTAGCGCCAGCCGTCGGTGAAGACTTTCAGCAGGTCAGGCCTGTACGGTGCGAAGCGCCGCACGGCGTTGCGCGCCTCGCGCGGCGTCAGTGCGAGCTGCGTGTGAAAGTCGCCGCGCCCGCCTTCCATGCCGTGCCCCAGCGGCGTGGTGAACCGCGCCGCCATCAGCACTCGCGGCGCCTCCAGCCCGCCTTCCAGCAGCCGCCGCATCGGCTCGAACTGTTCCGGGTATGTGCTGAGATCCACCACCGTCGTCACCCCGTGCGCCAGGTACAGCTTCAGCGCCTTGCCCCAGTCGACGCCCGCCTCGCCGCCTGTGGCCAGCAGGTGCGTGTGCAGATCCATGAGTCCAGGCAGTAAAGTGTGACCCTCGGCCTTTACCACTGGCGTTCCCGGTGGCACGGCCGCATTTTCGCCCGCCGCCAAAATGCGTCCGTCCTCCACCACCACGGTCATCCGCCGCGGCGCTGCGCCGCTGCCGTCCACCACAAGTGCGCCGGTCACCGCCAGCCGCTGCGCGTGCAGCGCCGCGGCCAGCAAGAGCAAGCCAATCGCCAGCCTCTGCAACATCCCTCTATTTTGTCCGCATTCAAACCAGCCGTGTCACGCCCGGCGTGAACACCGGGTAAGTGCCGTCTGCCTGCGGCCACACAGGCGGCTCCGTGTCCTCGTGCACCTCCTCAGGCCGTGGCGCGTAATAGAAGTTCGACTTCTCCACGCGCTCCCACGTCATCTCCTGCCCGGTGTAGCAAGCCAGCTGCCCCATCACCGCGATGCGTGTCGAGCGCGCCATATAGTCGCCGTTGTTCAGCGGCTGGCCCTTGCGGATCGCCTCGAACAGCGCCACGTGCTCCAGATCGTAGGCGTTGTTCTTCGACGGCGGCTGCGTGCTCGACCAGTTGGTCTCGCCCGTGATGCGGAGGTTCAGCAGGTCGCATCGCCCCTTGGCCCCCAGGATCAGCGAGGAGTTCTCGTTGTAGCAGTTGTCGATCGTCCGGCAGTAGGCGTAGACGCGCACGCCTCGCGGGAACTCGTATACCACCGCGTGGTGGTCGAACACCGAGCCGAACTCTTCGCCCTTCAGCGTCGAGCGCCCGCCCATGCCGTAGCAGCGCAGCGGCGCCGCGTTGCCCAGCGCCCAGCTGGAACGGTCCAGATTGTGGATCAGCGTCTGCGGCACGTCGTCACCGCAAAGCCAGTGGAAGTGGTATTGGTTCGACGCCTGGAACTCCAACTCCTTCTGCTTCGGCCTCCGCTGCCTCACCACGTAGGGCGGGCGCAGCCACGTCTCCTGAATGGCGACGATGTCGCCGATGAGGCCAGCATGCACCTTCTCCATCGTCTCGATGTAGCCGGGATGGTAACGCGACTGCAGCCCGCTCACCACGCATAGCCGCTTCCGGCGCGCCAGTTCGCAAGCCTCTTCCACCATCCGGATTCCCGCCGGGTCGATGGCGTGGGGCTTCTCGACGAACACATGACGCCCCGCCTCCACGGCAGCCTTCAGATGCAGCGGATGGAACTTCGCCGCGTTGGCGATGATCACGACGTCGCTGGCTTCGATGACGTGTTTGTAAGCCTGAAAGCCCGTGAAGATCCTCTCGTCGGGCACGTCCACCTGGTCCGGAAACCGCAGGCGCAGCGACGTCCGCTTCTCCTCGCAGCGGTCCCGCAGAATGTCGGCCAGGGCGACGATCCGCACGTCTTTGCCCGCGCGCATGGCGTTCATCGCGGCCGCCTCCCCCCTGCCGCCGCAGACGATCACTCCCACGCGGAACACGCCTGAACCCGCCGCGTGGAGGCTGAGGCCTGCCGGAAGCCAGGCGGCCGAGGATGCCAGAAACGAGCGGCGGCTGGCGCCGTCGGTTCTTTCGTGAGTCATGTGAAGTCCTCCGCGGCCGCATTCTATCCCATGCCCGCGCCGGCTTCCTCCCCCTCCGCGCTTCGCGTAGAGTAATGCATGAAAGGAGCGTGCCATGCCGAAAAAGATCCTGATGCTCGCCGGCGATTACGTCGAAGACTACGAGGCGATGGTCCCCTTCCAGGCCCTGCAAATGCTGGGCTTCACCGTGCATGCCGTCTGCCCCGGCAAGAAGCAGGGCGAGAAGGTCCGCACCGCCGTCCACGATTTTGAAGGCGATCAGACCTATTCGGAAAAACGCGGGCACGACTTCACGCTGAATCAGGGCTTCGACGTTGTGCTGCCCTCCGACTACGACGCGCTGGTGATCCCCGGCGGACGCGCGCCCGAATACCTGCGCCTGAACGCCCGCGTGCTCGACATCGTGCGCCACTTTTTCGACACCGGCAAACCCGTGGCCGCCATTTGCCACGGCGCGCAACTTCTGGCCGGCGCCGGCGTGCTGAAAGGGCGCAAGCTGACAGCCTATCCCGCGGTGGGCCCGGAGGTCACGCTGGCAGGCGCTACTTACGTGGAAGTTCCCGTGACCGAGGCCGTCGTCGACGGCAATCTCGTCACCGCCCCCGCCTGGCCTGCCCATCCGGCGTGGCTGGCGAAGTTCATTCGCCTGCTGGGCGTGGAGACGCCGGCTGCCTGAGCCTTACGTGTCAGCCGCCGCGCCTTGCGGCGGCGCGGAGGCATATCCGCGCACGAATTGCCTCCGGTTTTTCGCATGCCTGAACGGATGCGGCAGGAGCCGCCAGTCGCGGTCCGGGCGTGGCGGAACATCCTGCTCAGGTGTTCGCCCGATTTGCAGTCCGGCGCAGCCGGGTGTAGAGTAAGGGGCGTTCACTGGGATTGTCATAGGATACAAGTCTGGGAGATTCACGGAAATGAAGAAGACTCTGTTTGCCGCACTTGGCGTGCTTGCGCTTTTCCTGACGGGCATCGCACAGGAGCCCGCCGCCCCTCAGTCGCGGGAGCCCGAATCGGTTCCGGGAGAACTGCTGGTCCAATTCAAGGCAGGCGCCACTCCTGCCGACATGGCCCGCGCGCTGGGCAGAATTCGGGCGGAGGCCCTCGAGATCGTCGCCGAACAGAGCCGCCGTCCGGACGGCAAAGGCGATCTGGTGCTGGCGCGCTACCAGCCTGACTTCACCCCTGCGGCCGCCCGCCGCATGCTCGCCGCGGATCCGGCAGTCGAATTTGCCGAGCCCAACTGGGTTTACACCCATCAGGCCACTTCCAACGACCCCTACTACGTTGGCGGTTCCCTGTGGGCATGTACGGTGACGCGACCTCGCCGGCCAACCAGTACGGAAGCCAGGCAGGCGAGGCGTGGGCGGCGGGAAAGACAGGTTCCTCCACCGTCTACGTCGGCGTGATCGACGAAGGTGTGCAATGGTCGCATGAAGACCTCGCCCCGAACATCTGGGTGAACCCTTATGACCCGGTGAACGGGATCGACGATGACGGCAACGGTTACGTGGACGACATCCGCGGCTGGGACTTCGACGGGAAGAACAACACGACATACGACGGCACGCAGGATGATCACGGCACGCATGTGGCCGGAACGATCGGCGCCGCCGGCGGCAACGGCAAAGGCGTCGCCGGCGTAGTTTGGAGCGTCAAGATCATCACCGCGAAGTTCCTCGGCAGGCGCGGGGGCACCACTGCGAATGCCGTCAAAGCGGTCGATTACATCACAGACCTGAAGACCCGCCACGGGCTGAACATCGTCGCCACGAACAACTCCTGGGGCGGGGGCGGCTTCTCGCAGGCTCTTCAGGATGCCATTGAGCGTGCCAATCAGGCCGGCATCCTCTTCATCGCCGCCGCCGGCAATGGCGGATCGGACGGCGTAGGGGACAACAACGACACGACCCCGTCGTATCCCGCCAGCTATCCGAATGCCAACATCATCGCCGTGGCCGCCATCACCAGCACGGGCGCAAAGGCGTCTTATTCGAACTACGGCGCCACCAGCGTGGATATCGGCGCGCCCGGCTCGGGCATCTACTCCACCCTGCCGAACAGGACGAAAAACGGGTACGGCTCTTACAGTGGCACTTCGATGGCGACGCCGCATGTCACCGGCGCGGCGGCATTGTACGCCTCCACACACCCGGGCGCATCGGCTGCCACCATCAAGGCCGCAATCCTTTCCAGCGCCGTTGCCACGTCTTCGCTCACGGGGAAGTGCGTGACCGGCGGAAGGCTGAATGTCAGCGGCTTCTGATCCGCGGCTCGCGGCGCTGGCGCTGCTCGCCAGTCTGTGCTGGACTGTCTTCAGCGTGGAAGACGTCCCGTTTGAAGTGCTGAAGCAGCGCCCGCGCCGTCAGTCTGTGACGGCGCAGTACGAAGTGGAGCGGCGCGCGGACGCCGTGATCGTCACCATCCATGCCGGGCGCAAGCCCACCGGCGGTTACACGGTGAAGGTGCTCAGGGTGGTGCGCGACGGCGCCCGCTGCACCGTTCACTATGCAGTGGTCCCTCCCCCTGCGGATGCCATGGTGACGCAGGTCCTCACCTACCCGGCAGTCTCCGTGCGCATCCCCGCCTCCTGCGCGGACGTCGCCGTGCAGCCGCCCGTGCCAAGAGCCGCGCCGGGCGCCGCCGGCGCCTCCGAACAGAAAGAATGACCGGCACCCGGCGCAGTCCACCGCCCGGCGCCCGAGCCCGGCCTTCTGTGCTATGCTTGTGGTTTCGATGACCGCGGCTTTCCACGTCTCCGCCCACCATCATCATCCGATGAGCGGGCGCAGCCTGTTCTGAGCCGCGTGCAGGAACAAGTTCGCAGCGCCCGCCGGTCTCCGGCGGGCTTTTCGTTTTTCCGGAGCGACACTGAACATGGAACTGGACTTCGACAAGGCTGGCGGGCTGCTGCCCGCCGTGGTGCAGGACTGGCGCGACGGGCGCGTCCTCATGCTCGGATTCATGAACGCCGAGGCGTTCCACAAGACGCTGGAAACGGGCTTTGTGACGTTTTACAGCCGCTCGCGCAACAAGCTATGGACCAAGGGCGAATCCTCCGGCCACCGCCTTGCGGTAAAGGCGGTCCAGACCGATTGCGACAACGACGCCCTGCTGGTGCAGGTGGAGGCGCTCGGACCCGGCGTCTGCCACAACGGCTACCGCTCCTGCTTTTACCGCACATGGGAAGGCGGCTCGTGGCGCGTCACCGAGCCGCAGACTTACGATCCCGGAAAGGTGTACTGAAGCCATGAAGCTCAAACTTGGCATTCCAAAAGGCTCGCTCGAGAACGCCACCATCGACCTGTTCCGCCGCGCCGGTTTCCAGATCACCACCTCGTCGCGCTCCTACTTCCCCGCCATTGACGACCCCGAGATCGAATGCATGATGATCCGCGCGCAGGAGATGGCGCGCTATGTGGAAGACGGAGTCCTCGACGCCGGGCTCACCGGCCGCGACTGGGTGATGGAGAACGAGGCTGACGTAATCACCGTCGCCGATCTGATTTACGCCAAGCAGAGCTTCGGCAAAGTGCGCTGGGTGCTGGCCGTGCCCGAGTCCTCGCCGGTGCAGAGCGTCAAGGATCTCGAAGGCAAAATCATTGCCACGGAGCTGGTGGGCGCCACGCGCCGCTACCTCGCCGAGCGCGGCGTGAAGGCCAAGGTGGAGTTCTCCTGGGGCGCCACGGAGGTCAAGCCTCCCTACCTGGCGGACGCCATTGTGGAGGTGACCGAAACGGGCTCCTCGCTGCGCGCCAACAAGCTGCGTATCGTCGAAGTGATCATGGAGTCCAACACGCAACTGGTGGCCAACCGCCAGGCGTGGGAAGACCCCTGGAAGCGCCGCAAACTGGACGACATCCGCCTCCTGCTCGAGGGCGCCATCAGCGCGCTGGGCAAGGTGGGGCTGATGCTGAACGTGCACCGCGACAATCTGGCCACGGTGCTCGCCGTGCTGCCCGCGCTGAAGAACCCCACGGTCAGCCCTTTGAGCGACGGCGAGTGGCTGGCCGTCAACACGATTCTCGACGAGTCCACCGTGCGCAACATCATCCCGCGGCTCAAGGAAGCCGGCGCGCAGGGCATCGTCGAGTATCCGCTGAACAAGATCGTGATGTAGCCATGCTCCGCATTCTCACTTCCAAAGACGCGCCGCGGCTGCTCAGGCGGCGCGCCGCGCGCCTCGACCAGGCCGAGGCCGTGGTGAAGCCGATTCTTGAGGACGTGCGCCGGCGCGGCGACGCGGCGCTGCTCGAATACGCCCGCCGTTTCGACGGCTTCGAGGGCCGCTCCGTGCTTGTACCACAGGCGCGCCTCAGCGAGGCGGCGCGGCTGCTGACGCCCGCTTTCCGGCGTGCGCTGCGCACGAGCGAAAAGAACGTGGCCGCGTTCGCCCGGATGCAGCTTCCGCGCCCGCAACGCATCACGCCCGCGCCGGGGCTGCGTCTGGGCCAGATCGTCCGGCCGCTGGACGCCGCGGCCGCCTACATCCCTTCGGGCCGCTACCCTCTGCCCTCCACAGTCGTGATGACGGTCGTGCCCGCGCGCGTTGCGGGAGTCGGCCAGATCCTGGTCTGCACGCCCAAGCCCGCGCCGGAGATCCTCGGCGCCGCGCACCTGCTCGGCGCAACACATGTCTTCCAGATGGGAGGCGCGCACGCCATCGCCGCCTTCGCTTACGGAACCAGGACGGTGCCGCGCGCCGACCGCATCGTCGGGCCGGGCAACATCTATGTGGCAGCCGCCAAGAAACTGCTCGCCGGCGAGGTCGGCATCGACTTTCTGGCCGGGCCCAGCGAAATCCTGCTGATCGCCGCCGATGGCGACCCGCGCTCGATCGGCGCCGACATGCTGGCTCAGGCCGAGCACGACCCCGACGCCTCCGCCATCCTGCTGACCCCTTCCCGCAAGCTCGCCGAGGCCGTGGCAGTCGAAGTCCGGCGGCAGCTCGAGACGCTGCCGACAGCAGCCGCCGCGCGCGAAGCGCTGCGGCGCAATTCGGCCGTGCTGGTGGTTTCGAGCCTCGAGGAGGCCCTGGAGCTGTCCAACCGCTTCGCTCCCGAACATCTCTCGATCCCCACTTCTGCCCTGCTGTCGCAGGTGCGCCACGCAGGCAGCGTGTTTGTTGGCCCGTGGAGCCCGGAGGCCGCGGGCGACTACGCCTCGGGTCCGAACCACGTCCTGCCCACCTCCGGCGCGGCGCGCCTGCGGGGAGGACTCTCCGCGGCGGACTTCGTGAAGGTCATCTCCGTGCAGGAGCTTTCGCAAAAAGCGCTCGGGCGGCTGGCCCCCGCCATCACCACCCTGGCGCGCGCCGAAGGGCTGGAGGCGCACGCGCGCAGCGTGGAAGTGCGCTTCGGGAAGAAAGGCGGCGCGGAATGCTGAAGCCGAGGCAGGCGATTCTCGACATGGCGCCCTACTCGCCGCCGAGTTCGGGGCGCGAGGGCAAGCTGCGGCTCGACTTCAACGAAAACACGCTGGGCTGCTCGCCGCGCGTGCTGGCGGCGCTGCTCGAAAAGCTGTCCGCCGAGCAGCTCTCGATCTACCCCGAATACGAAGCCACGCGCGCCGCGCTCAGCCGCTATTTCCGGGTGCCAGACTCGCGCTTCGTCTTCACCAACGGCACCGACGAAGCGATTCAGGTGCTGGTGCACGCCTTCGTGGGCGAGGGCGACGAAGCGCTGATCCTGCATCCTTCCTACGCCATGTACCGCTTCTACGCGCAGGTGGCGGGCGCGCGCGTGCGCGAGCTGCCTTACCGAAGCCCGGACCTGGCTTTCCCGGTGGAAGAGTTGATCGCAGCAGTCACCCCCGCCATGCGCGCCATTCTGATCTCGAATCCGAACAATCCTACCGGCACGGCGATCGGGCTTCCGGAGATCGAGCGGATTCTGGGAGCCGCGCCCGGTGCGGCGGTGCTGATTGACGAAGCGTATTACGATTTCTGCGGCGTGACGGCGCTGCCGCTGATCGGCCGCTACCCGAATCTCTTCGTCAGCCGCACGTTTTCCAAGGCGCACGGGCTCGCCGCTCTGCGCGCCGGCGTGCTGTTTTCACAGGAGCAAAACGTGGCCCTGATGCGAAAATCCCAGTCGCCTTATTCCGTGAACGCCGTCGCCGCCATTGCCGTGCGCGCCGCCGTGGAGGACAGCGAATACCTGGCGGGGTATGTCCGCCAGGCGCTGGAGGCGCGCGAGAGGCTTTACGAAGGCTTCGACCGGCGCGGCATCCGCTACTGGCGCTCGCAGGGCAACTTCGTGCTGTTCGAAGCCGGGGCGCGCTCCATCGAGATCCGCGACGCGCTGCGCGCCCGCGGCGTGCTGGTGCGCGACCGCTCCTACGAGCTGCCCGGCACGGTGCGCGTCACCGCCGGAACCCCTGCTCAGGTGGAACGCTTCTTCGCCGCTCTGGACGAGGTCTGGTCATGAACCGCCCGGTGCTTGCCTTCGACATGGACGGGGTCCTGGTGGACGTCACGGCCAGCTACCGCGCGGCCATCATCGAAACCATCCGCCACTTCACGGGCGTCACGCCCACGCCCGAGTCCATCCAGGAGTGGAAAAACCGCGGCGGGTATAACAACGACTGGGTGCTCTGCCACCATTACTGCCGCGAGCTCGGCTTCGAGATTCCCTACGAAACCGTGGTCGAGTACTTCAATGGAATTTTCTTCGGGCGCAACAACGACGGCTTGATCAGCCGTGAATGGTGGGTGCCGCGGAACGGGCTTCTGGAGCGGCTCGCAGCCCGCTACCGGCTGGCGATCTTCACGGGGCGCAACCGGCGCGAACTGGACGCCACGCTGGGCCGCTTCGTGCGCGGGCCGCTCTTTGATCCCACAATCACGTCAGATGACATCGACAACGGCAAGCCCGCGCCGGACGGGCTGCTGGAGATCCGGCGCCGGACCGGCGCGCCCATTGCAGCTTTTCTGGGCGACACGGTGGACGATGCGGCGAGCGCCCGCGCCGCGGGCGTCCCTTTTATCGGCGTCGCAGCCGCCGGCGCGCCGTCGCGGGAGCTGCTGGTGGAGGCGTTGCGCGAAGCCGGCGCCGTGGCGGTGATCGAGAACGTGAACGAAGTGGAGGAGGTGCTCGCCAGGTGAGATCCGCATCGGTGGAGAGAATCACGCGGGAGACGCAGATCCGAGGCGCGCTGAAGATCGAAGGCCGCGGCCGCTATGACATCCGCACGGGCGTCCGTTTCCTCGACCATATGCTTGAGCTGTTCGCCAAGCACGGCGGCTTCGACCTCACGCTTCACGCGCAGGGCGATCTGGACGTCGATCAACACCACACCGTCGAGGACGCAGGCATCGTGCTCGGACAGCTCTTCTCGAAGGCGCTCGGCGACCGCAAGGGCATCTGCCGCGCCGGCTACTTCGTGTTGCCGATGGACGAGACGCTGGCCGTCGTCGCTGTCGATCTGGGCGGGCGCCCGTATCTGGTCTACGAAGACAAGGTGCGCACGCGGCTGGTGGGCGACCTGCAGTCGGAGCTGCTCGAGGACTTCTTCCACGGTTTCACCACGCACGCCGGCGCGAACCTGCATACGAAGGTGCTTTACGGGCGTTCGAGCCATCACAAGGTGGAGGCCGTGTTCAAGTGCTTCGCGCGCGCGATGCGCTACGCGTGCTCGAAAGACGCGCGGCTGAAGGACCAGCTGCCGAGCACCAAGGGGCTGCTATGATCACCGTGGTCAACTACGGCGCGGGCAACCTGCGCTCGGTGACCAACACGCTGGAGGCTGTGGGTGCGCGGTTCGAGGTAGTGAGCGAGCCCGCCGCAGTGGAGGCGGCGCATGCCGTGATCCTGCCCGGCGTCGGGCACTTCGGCCAGATGATGGAGGCGCTGGACCGCCTCGGGCTGCGCGAGCCGCTGTGCGGCAAAGCCCGTTCCGGCGCGCCCCTGCTGGGGATCTGCCTGGGGCTTCAGGCGATGTTCGAAACCAGCGGGGAGGCGCCGGAACAAAAAGGGCTCGGATTGTTCCCCGGCTCCGTGCGCCGCTTCCCTGCCCCGCTCCGCTGCCCGCACATGGGATGGAACACGTTGCGCTCCGTGCGTCCATGCCGCCTGCTGGAAGGGCTCGGCGAGGATCCGTATTTCTACTTCGCTCACAGCTATTACTGCCCGCCGGGAGAGCACGCCGCCGCGCTGTGCGATTACGGGACGGAGTTCTGCGCCATCCTGGAGCGGGACAATGTCTACGGGGTGCAGTTCCACCCCGAAAAATCGGGACCTGCAGGACTGGCGGTGATGCGCAATTTTCTCCGCGCCGCCGGCGAGGGACAATGAGGCGATGCTGGCGAAACGCATCATCCCCTGTCTCGACGTGACCGGCGGCCGCGTCGTGAAAGGGGTCAACTTCGTGGGCCTTCGCGACGCCGGAGACCCCGTGGAGCTGGCCGCGCGTTACAACGAGCAGGGCGCCGACGAACTGGTGTTTCTCGACATCACGGCATCGAGTGACGAGCGCGAGATCATGGCGGGCGTCGTGACCCGCACGGCGCGCGAGGTCTTCATTCCGCTCACTGTCGGCGGCGGCATCCGCAGCGTGGAGGACGCGCGCCGCATCCTCCATAGCGGCGCCGACAAGGTGAGCGTGAACACCGCCGCCGTGCGGCGCCCGGAGCTGATCACGGAGATCAGCCGCGAGTTTGGCTCGCAGGCGTGCGTGCTGGCCATCGACGCCCGGCGCAACGGGCGCGGCGGCTGGAACGTGTTCACCCGCGGCGGGCGCGTCGACGAGGGCATCGACGCGGTGGAGTGGGCGGCGCGGGGCGAGGCGCTCGGCGCCGGCGAGATCCTGCTCACCTCGATGGACGCCGACGGCGTGCAGCAGGGCTTCGATTGCGAGCTGACGCGCGCGGTGAGCCGCGCCACCCGCATTCCCGTGATCGCCTCCGGCGGCGGCGGGCGCCCGGAACATTTCATCGAGGTTTTGACTTCCGGCGAGGCGGACGCCGCGCTCGCCGCCTCGATCTTCCACTACGGAGCATATACGGTGGCGCAGCTCAAGCAGGAGCTGCGGCGCGCCGGAATCCCCGTGAGGACGCTTTCGTGATCATTCCCTGCATCGACCTGATGGATGGCAAAGTCGTCCAGCTTGTCCAGGGGCGCGAAAAGGCCCTGGAAGGCGCGCCGCCGCTCGAAATGCTGGAACGCTTCCGCCGGTTTCCCGAGATCCAGGTGATCGACCTCGACGCCGCCCTTGGCCGCGGCGATAACACGCACATCGTCGAGATGCTGGCCGCGCGGGCGCGGATCCGTGCCGGCGGCGGCGTGCGCGCGCCGGAGCGGGCGCGCCGCCTCGTGGACGCGGGAGCGGCAAAGGTGATCGTCGGGACTGCCGCCTTCCACTTGCCCACGCTGGCCGCCATCTCGGCGGAGGTCGGGCGCGAGCGGGTCATGGCGGCGATCGACTCCAAAGGCGGCCGCATCACCGTGAAGGGCTGGACCGAGCAGCTCGACAAGACCGCGGAGGATGTTTTAAACGATCTGGAGCCGTATTGTTCCGGCTTCCTGGCCACTTACGTGGACAAGGAGGGGATGATGCAGGGCACCGACCTGGCATGGTTCGCCCGCCTGCGCGCCGCCACGCGGCTGCCCATCACCGCTGCCGGCGGAATCACTACGATGGAGGAGATCCGCGCGCTCTCGGAAATGGATATCGACTGCGCGCTGGGCATGGCCATCTACACTGGCAGGCTCGATCTCGGCGAGCTTGCGCGCCTGAACCGCCCATGATGCTCCGCGCCGCCATCCTCGACGTCGAAACCACGGGGCTGGACCCGCGCACCGACGAGGTGGTGGAGCTGGCGGCGGTGCTGTTCTCCTTCGACCCGCACAGCGGCGCGGTGGAGCGCGTGCTGGAGGAGTATTGCGGGCTCCGTGATCCCGGGCGCCCCATTCCGGAAGGCGCGCGCCGCATGCACGGCATCTCGGACGAGGAGGTGCGCGGCAAGAAGCTCGACGACGAGCGGATCCGCGGCATCCTGCGCAAAGCGAATTTCCTCATCGCCCACAATGCCCCCTTTGACCGTGGCTTCGTGGAACGATTGTTTCCGGAAACAAGGCAGATGACGTGGCTTTGTTCGATGGACGGAATCGCCTGGCGGCGCAAGGGATTCCTGTCCAAGAGCCTCCAGTCCCTGCTGGCGGCGCACCGGCTCGACCCCGGCTCGGCGCACCGCGCCCTCGACGACGCCCGCGCCACGCTGATGCTGCTCTCGCAACAGGCGCAGGGCGGCGGAACCTACCTCAAGGAGCTTCTGCCGCCTCTCCGGTCAAGGTGACGCGGCCCGCCGGGCGGGTACACTGATGGCAATGGCCGGCGATCCGCTCTCTCCGAGGCTCCGCACCACGCTGCTCGGCATGGAGTTCGCGAATCCCGTCATCGCCGCGTCGGGCACATTCGGCTACGGCGTGGAACTGGCGCCCGTTCTGCCTCTGCATCAGCTCGGCGGCTTTGTGGTCAAGGGACTCTCGCGAGAGCCGATCCGCGGCAACCCGCCGCCGCGGCTCTGGGAGACGCACGGCGGCATGATGAACTCCGTCGGGCTTCAGAACGTGGGCGTGCGGGCGTTTGTGCGGGACAAGCTGCCGGCTCTGCGCGGCTGCGGCACGCGGGTGATCGCCAACGTCTTCGGCTACCAGGTGGACGATTACGTGGAAGTGATCCGCGTGCTCGAGGACGCCGAAGGGCTCGACGCCTACGAGCTGAACGTCTCCTGCCCCAATACAAAACACGGCGGAATGTTTTTTTCCTCCGATCCGCGGCTGCTGGCCGAGGTGGTCTCCGCGGCGGTGCGCGCGGCGCGGCGGCCGGTGATCGTCAAGCTCTCGCCCAATGTCGCTTCCATCGGCGAGCCTGCGCGCGCGGCCGAAGCCAGCGGCGCAGCGGCCGTCTCGCTGGTCAACACATTCCTCGGACTCGCGGTGGACGCACGCACGCGCCGCACGCGCCTCGGCGCGGGCTACGGCGGCGTCTCCGGCCCCGCCATCAAGCCGCTGGCGCTCCGGCTGGTGCGCGAGGCGGCGCAGGCGGTCAGGATCCCCGTCGTCGGCATGGGAGGCATTCTCACCGGCGAGGACGCGGCCGAGTTTCTCATCGCCGGCGCCAGCGCCGTGGAAGTGGGCACTGCGGCCATGGCCGATCCGTGCGCGCCCATTCGCATCGCCGCCGAACTGGACGCCTTCCTGCTCGAAACCGGCGCCCCGAGCGCCGCTTCGCTGGTCGGCACGCTCCAATGGCCCGAATGATGCCGCGCCTCAGGCCAGCGTGAAGGACTCCCCTCGCGAGGGGATCACCGCCTCGATGCCGTAGCGCTCGTGGATGGCGCGCTTCAGCGACGCCGCCTGCGAGGGCTCCCCGTGCACCAGGAAGATGCCCTTCAACGTCCGCGCGGCCGGGCGGATCCATTCCAGCAGCTCGTGCTGGTCGGCATGGCCGGACAGCTCGTTCAGCTTCACCACCTCGGCGCGCAACCGCACGGGTTCGCCGAAGATCGGCACCTCCGGCCACTTCTCGACGATCTTCCGGCCCAGCGTGTTTTCCGCCATGAAGCCGGTCACCAGCACCATGTTGCGCGGATCCTCGATGTTGTTGCGCAGGTGGTGGAGGATGCGCCCCGCCTCGCACATGCCGGCGGCGGAGATGATCAGCACAGGCCCTTTCAGGTCGTTCAGCGCCTTCGATTCGCTGGCTTCGCGCACATAGTGCAGCATGCGGAATCCGAACGGATCTTCCCCGTTGCGCAGAAAGCGGGCCGTTTCCTCGTCGAAGAGATACACGTGGCGCCGGAAGACCTCGGTGACGTCCACGGCGAGCGGGCTGTCGACGAAAACCGGAATCGGGGGAATCTGTTTCTCCTCGATGAGCTCATGCAGCATCAGTACCAGCTGTTGCGTGCGGCCGACGGCGAAGGCGGGCGCGATAATCTTCCCTCCGCGCGCGGCGGCGCGCCTCACGGCGTCAGCCAGCTTCTCTTTCACGGCTTCCAGATCTTTGTGCAGCCGGTCGCCGTAGGTGGATTCGAGGATCAGCCAGTCCGCCTCCCCGAGCGGCTCCGGGTCGCGGATGATGGGCAGGTTGGGCCGGCCGATATCGCCCGAAAACACGAGCCGCGTCTTCTTTCCGTTGTCGCGCGCCTCGATGTCCACCCACGCTGAGCCCAGGATGTGGCCCGCCTCGACAAACCGGAACGTCACGCCGGGCGCGACTTCTGCATGCGTCCCGTCGAGCACGGAGTGGAAGTGCTTCAGCGAGCGTTCCGCGTCCTCCTGCGTGTACAGCGGCTCGACGATCTCGATTTCGTCCCCGACACCCAGCATCTTCCGCCGGTGCTTGCGCTTGGCCAGGAACTGCGCGTCCTTCTCCTGGAGGTGGGCGGAATCCGGCAGCATGGAGTGGCACAGGTCGACTGTGGCGGGCGTGGCGTGAATGGCGCCTTCAAAGCCGCTCTTCACGAGCGTCGGGATGTTGCCCGAGTGGTCGATATGCGCGTGCGACAGCAGCACGGAGTGGATGCGCGACGCCGCGAACGGGAAGTTGGCGTTCCGCTCGCGCGCCTCCTTGCGCCGCCCCTGGTAAAGCCCGCAGTCCAGCAGGATCCGCGCCCCGCCGGCAGCCAGCTCGTGCATCGAGCCCGTCACCGTCTGCGCGGCGCCGTGGAAGGTGAGTTTCATCAACGCCAGAATCTCACATCGGGCGCCAGAATGATTTGAGAATCAGGAAGCAGTAGACGGCCGCCAGGCCGTACAGCGCCCGCTGCTCGCGGTTCTTGCGGTAAAGCTCGAACGAAAAGGATCGCTCCGGCAGCCGCTCGGGCAGCGTGGGCAGGAAGGCGCGCACGCGTTTGGCATAGTCGCCGAACGATGGAAACAACTCCTCCAAATGTTGTTCTTCCAGTTCCACCACCGGCAGGTACACCAGCAGGAAGTAAGCGCCGGCCAGCAGCGCAAGTTCGGCGCGGGCGGCGGCAATGACGCAACCGAGCGCGGCCAGCAGCGAGCCCAGATAGAGCGGGTTGCGGACAAACGCGTAGGGGCCGCTCGTGGTGAGCGTCTCGTCCTTGCGCAGGTGGCCCGCCGCCCATGCGCGAAGGGCCAGCCCCAGCAGGCAGAAGGGAAGGCCCATCAGCAGCGTCGGGGGAACCGGGTCGGCCAGCAGGGCAAACAGCACTGCCAGCGCGATGCCGCTCGGCACGCGCCACTTCTGCACGGCGGCGGCGAACGGCCGCGGGAACAGCGCCATCAGAGCACCTCCCGCAGCGCGCCGGCCACCTCGCGGGCGGTAATGGCGAGCATGGAGGCGTCCGGCGCCGCGCCGCGGCGGTATGTGGTTCGCGCAGAGGAGTGCCGCAACACGCGGATGGCCGGCGAGAACGGCCCGTTGCGGCGCGGATCGGTGGGGCCGTAGATCGCGACCCCGGGCCGGCCCAGCGCGGCCGCCAGATGCATGGGCCCGCTGTCGGCGCCGGCGACGGCTGCGGCGCGCCGCGTGGCGTGGATCAGGCCCGCGATCGACGACACATGGATGAGGAAATCGCCGGACGCCCCGAGCCGCCCCGCTTGTCCCGGGGCGACGTTGAATACCAGCGGCATGCCGAGCTCACGCCGCACGAGCGATGCCAGCTCCAGCCACCGCTCCACCGGCCATTGCTTCGAGCCCCAGCCCGCGAACGGAGACGCAAGCACAAAGGGTTCCCGGGGCAGATCGCCTTCCTCGCGCCCTGGCGGCAGCGGAAATTCGACCACGCGCTCCCGTGCGCCTGCGGCAGCAGCCAGGTCCAGGTTCTTTTCGATCACGTGCTCCGCGGCCGACCGCACCCGCTCATGATAAAACAGCGCCGCGGCAGGTTCGCGCAGCAGACTGCGGTCGAAACCGAAGATGCGTTCCGCCCGCGCCAGGCGCGCCACCACGGCCGACTGCAACAACCCCTGGAAATCCACCGCCACGTCAAACCGCCGCCGCCGCAACTCCCCGATGGAGGCGGCCACGCCGCGAAGGCTGCCGCGCCTCATTTCGACGATCTCCCCGGCCGCCCCGCCGCCGTCGAGCAGTTCGCGGAACTGCGGCTTGACGATCCACGTCACATGGAAACCCGACGCGCGCAACGACGCGCCCGCCGGCAGCGCGTGCACGATGTCGCCCATCGCGCCCATGCGGATGACAAGCACGCGCCTCATGCCGTGGTTCCGGACTCCGCGCGCGCAGCCGCGGCGACCCGCGCTTCCAGTTCGCTGCGCCACCGCAGGTGGTCCGCGGTCAGATCCACCGCCCCCGCGGGCGGCTCGCCTGCCACCACGACGGCGTCCACGCACCGCAATGCCGCCACCAGCTCCCAGCGTGCCTGCGCGGGCAACAATGGATCCGGCGGATCCGTCACATAAACGACCAGCGCGGGCGCGCCGCCCTTCAACTGCTCCAGTTGCCGTGCGTGCGCGGCCAGCAGCGGATCAAAGGGGCCTGCCGCCAGCACCGCCCCGCCGGGGGGCCGCCAGTGGCGCGCGTCGCGTACGATCTTGCGCCGCGTGTCCATCTCTCCTGTTGTAGCATCCGCGCCGCCGAGGCTCACGCGGCCAGGAGCTCCAGAGCGGCGGCCACCACGAGGTCCGCGCTCACGCGCGTCATGCAGCGGTGGTCGATGGGACACTCCCGCAGCAGGCACGGGCTGCATTCCACGGGCTCGCGCACCAGCCGGACGCGTGCGCCCAGCGGCGCCGTGGCCCGCGCGTTCGTGGGGCCGAACACGGCCACCGTCGGCACGCCCAGCGCGGCCGCCACGTGCATCGCGCCGGAGTCGTTCGTCAAAAACAGCATGCACCGCGCGGCCAAACGGACAAATTCGGCCAGCGACGTGCGCCCCGCCAGGCTCTGCGCCTCCACGCCGCAAGTGCGGATCTCCTCCGCGACCCGTTCGCACAACCCGCTCTCGCCGGCAGAGCCGAACACGGAAACCGCGGCGTGCTTCTCGCGCGCCAGCGCCGCCGCCGCCGCCGCGAACCGCTCCGGCAGCCATCGCTTGGCCGTTCCATAAGCGGCGCCCGGACTGACGCCGATCACCGGCTGCGGCTCGTGGCGGATTCCGCCCAGCCGCGCCACCGGCTGCTCCGGCAGGCTCTCCAGCCACCCCGCACGGCGCAGCAGCTCCAGATAGTAGAAGCTTTCGTGCTCCGGGATCTCGCCTTGGCCGGGCACCCGCACAGGGCGCGTCAACAGCCAGCCGCGGCCATCCCGGGCGTATCCGATCCGCACCGGGATGCGAGCCAGTGCTGCCAGCAGCGCCGCGTCAAAGGCGTTCTGCAACAGCAGGGCGCAGTCGAACCGCCGCTTGCGAAGCGCGGCGGCGGCGCGCAGCCGCTCCCGCGCCGCATCCAGCCCCTGCCGCTTCTCATACAGGAGGATCTCATCGGCAAAGTCGCCAAAGCCGTAAATATCGGCGACCCACGGACGCGCCAGCACCGCAATGTACGCCTGCGGAAACCGGGCCCGCACCGCCTCCACGGCGGGCAGGCTCAGGATGGCATCGCCGACCCAGTTTGTGGCCCGGATCAGGATGCGGTCCATCGTATCAACGCTCCCCGGCGGACGCCTCAGGCTTGCGGTTTCTGGCCGAGCACTTCCAGCGCCTCCTCGGCCGTGAACTGCTCCACCTTCTGGCTGATGTTGTAGGCGCAGAACTTCGGCCCGCACATCGAACAGAAATGGGCGTCCTTGAAGCCCGCATCCGGCAGCGTCTCGTCATGATAGGCGCGGGCGGTTTCCGGATCGAGCGCCAGTTCGAACTGCCGGTTCCAGTCGAACCGGTAGCGCGCGCGGCTCAGCTCGTCGTCCCGGTCGCGGGCGCCCTTGCGCCCGCGCGCCACATCGGCTGCGTGAGCGGCAATCTTGTAGGCGATGATGCCCTGCTTGACGTCCTCCTTGTCGGGCAGCCCCAGGTGCTCCTTCGGGGTAACGTAACAGAGCATGGAGGCGCCGTACCAGCCGATCATCGCCGCGCCGATGGCGCTGGTGATGTGGTCGTAGCCCGGAGCGATGTCGGTGACCAGCGGGCCCAGCGTGTAGAAGGGCGCCTCATGGCACCACTTCATCTCCTCTTCCACCTGCCGCTGGATCTGGTCCATCGGCACGTGCCCGGGGCCCTCGATCATCACCTGCACGTCGTGGTCCCAGGCAATCCGCGCCAATTCGCCCAGCGTGCGCAGTTCGGCGAACTGCGCCTCGTCGCTGGCATCGGCCAGCGCGCCGGGCCTCAGACCGTCGCCGAGCGAAAACGTTACGTCATATTTCTGGAAAATCTTGCAGATATCCTCGAACCTTTCGTACAGGAAATTCTGCTTGTGGTTTTTCACCATCCATTCGGCCAGGATCGAACCGCCCCGGCTCACGATGCCGCACACGCGCTTCGTCGTCAGGGGAATGTACTGCACCAGCACGCCGGCGTGGATCGTCATGTAATCGACGCCCTGCTCTGCCTGCTCCTCGATCACCTCCAGCACCAGTTCCGGCGTCAGGTCCTCGACGCGGCGCACCCGCGCCACCGCTTCGTAAATGGGGACGGTGCCCACGGGCACGGGCGATTCGGCGATGATCGCCTTGCGGATGGCGGGAATGTCTCCGCCGGTGGAGAGATCCATTACGGTATCCGCGCCGTAGCGCACGGCGTAATGGAGCTTTTCCAGCTCCTCCGCGATGTTCGACGTGGTCGCCGAGTTGCCGATGTTGGCGTTGATCTTGCACCGGGCGGCGATGCCGATTCCCATCGGCTCCAGCCGGGTGTGACGGATGTTGGCGGGGATCACCATCCGCCCGCGCGCCACCTCGCTTCGAACCAGTTCTTCGTCCAGCCCCTCGCGCCGCGCCACATAGCGCATTTCTTCGGTCACGACGCCCTTGCGGGCATAGTGCATCTGCGTCCGCACAGGGTCAGCCATCCGCTGTTCGGCCCAGCTCGCTCTGTTCATGACTTCATTATCCCATTGCCCCCTTCGCGCCCTGCGCCGGGCGGGGACTCAGGCAAGTATGCCCTTCACCACGTGCGCCTTCTCGACTCCTGTGAGCCGCTGGTCCAGCCCCTGGTAGCGGTAGGTGAAGCGCTCGTGGTCGATGCCGAACAGGTGGAGCAGCGTCGCCTGGAAGTCGCGCACATGAACCGGATCGCGCACGATGTTGTAGCTGAACTCATCGGTTTCACCGTACACGGTCCCGCCGCGGATGCCGCCGCCCGCCATCCACAGCGAGAAGCAGCGGGGATGATGATCGCGCCCGTAATCCTTTTCGGTCAGCTTGCCCTGGCAATAGATGGTGCGCCCGAATTCCCCGCCCCAGATCACCACCGTGTCGTCGAGCAGCCCGCGCTGTTTCAGATCCTGCACCAGCGCCCAGGAGGGCTGGTCGACGTCGCGGCATTGCGCGGGCAGCACCTCCGGGAGGTTCCCGTGCACGTCCCAGCCGCGGTGGTAGATCTGCACGAAGCGCACCCCGCGCTCGACCAGCCGCCGCGCCATCAGCGCGCAATAAGCGAATGTGCCCGGCTTGTTCACGTCCGCACCGTACATCTCCTTCACCGACGGCGGTTCCTGGCTCAGATCGGTCAGCTCCGGCACCGACGTCTGCATGCGGAACGCCATCTCGTACTGTTCCAGCCGCACTCGCGTCTCCGGATCGTTCCAGCGCTCCGCCTCGAGTTCGTTCAGCGCCTTCACGCCATCCAGCATCTGCCGGCGGATCCGCGCCGGTACGCCCTCCGGGTTGTTGATGAAGAGCACGGGATCGCCCGTCGAACGGAGCGCCACGCCCGAATACTCTCCCGAGAGGAAGCCGCTCGACCACAGCCGCGCCGAGATCGCCTGCACATTGGCCCGCGGATGGCTGTGCGAGGCGGTGAGCACGACAAAGGTGGGCAGGTCGCGGTTCATCGAACCCAGCCCGTAGGCGAGCCACGAGCCGATGCACGGCTTGCCGGCGATCATGAAGCCCGTCTGGATGAACGTGATGGCGGGCTCGTGATTGATCGCCTCGGTGTGCATGGAGCGGATGATGCAGATGTCGTCCACCATGCGCGCCGTACAGGGCAGCAGCTCGCTGACCTCGGCGCCGCACTGCCCGTGCCGCGCGAACTTGAAGATGGAGGGGGCGATGGGGAAGCGGCTCTGCCCGGACGTCATGGTCGTCAGGCGCTGCCCCATGCGGATCGACTCGGGCAGATCGTGGTCAAACAGCGCCTCCATCTTCGGCTTGTAGTCAAACGTCTCCTGCTGCGGGGGCGCCCCTACCATGTGCAGGTAAATGGCGCGCTTCGCCTTCGGTGCGAAGTGCGGCAGTTGCGGGCGCGTCCCGGCGTCGAGCAGGCGGGCGAAGGCGAGTCCGCCCAGGCTTTGCGCGGACAGCGACAGGAGGCGGCGGCGGGACACAAGCGGGATCATTTGTTGAGCACCTCGTCGAGGTTCATCATCTGGCTGGCCACCATGGCCAGCGCCGCCAGCTCGGCTGGTGAAACATTTTCAGGCGGTTTTGATTCGCCCTGCGACACCAGCTTCCGCGCGTCGTCCAGGTTCGAATCGTAGTGGCGCAGAAACGCCCGCCAGGATTCGCGCAGAATGTGCAATTCGCGCTCCTCGAGCGGCCGGCTCATCAGCCGGAGGGCCATGAACCGGAACCGCGACTCGGGATCCGGTTCGGCCAGGGCTCTCGAAGCCAGCGCGCGCGCCGCTTCCACAAAGGTGACGTCGTTCATCGTCGCCAGCGCCTGCAAGGGCGTGTTGGTCCGCTCGCGCCGCACGGTGCAGAACTCGCGCGAGGGCGCGTTGAAGATCTCCAGCAGCGCCGGCGGCGCAGTGCGCTTCCAGAACGTGTACAGCGAGCGCCGGTAAAGGGCATCCCCGGAGTCGCGCTTGTAGAAGCGCGTGTCCGAACCGAGCATGGCCACGGCTTCCCAGATCCCGTCTGGCTGGTAGGGCTTCACGCTCGGCCCGCCCGTCTTCTCCACCAGCAGCCCGGAGGCGGCCAGCGCCGTGTCGCGGATCGCCTCGGCATCGAGGCGGAAGCGCGGCCCGCGCGACAGCAGCCGGTTGTCGGGATCCTTCTCGAGCTTCCCGGGCGTCGCCAGTGCTGCCTGCCGGTACGCCGCCGAGGTCACCAGCAGGCGGATCAGCCGCTTCACGTCCCAGCCCGATTCGCGGAACTCCACCGCCAGCCAGTCCAGCAGTTCCTGATTCACAGGAGGCTCGCCCTGCGAACCGAAGTCCTCTGCCGTCTTCACGAGCCCCGTGCCGAAGATCTCCTGCCAGAAGCGGTTCACCGTCACGCGCGCCGTCAGCGGATGCTCGCCCGAGACCAGCCACTGCGCCAGCCCCAGCCGGTTGCGCGCGAGCGACGCCGGCATCGGCGGCAGCACGGCGGGCGTGTTGGCTTCCAGGCGGTCGCGCGGCGCATCGTACATGCCGCGGTAAAGCAGGTGCGCGAACGGCATCTGGTCCTGCCGCTCCTGCATGACGTGCGTGATGGCGCCGCGCCGCCGGATGGCGCGCTTCTCCACATCGAGGCGTTCCAGCTCCTCTTCCTCCGCAGACAGGACCGGGCGGAAGATTCTGAGCGAGGCGAAGGCGCCGCCCTCGGCGCGGTTCCGCGTGCCCAGAGTGACAGGCGCGGAGGCGCGGAACGGCGCCTCGAACCTCGCGCGCGCGTCGCGCGTGGTCACCGATTCGCGGCCGTTGATCCATAACCGCACGCCCAGCGGCTCGCCGGTGCCGTCATAGTGAAACTCGACGAGATTCCACGTGCCCGGCACCAGCTGATCCAGGTGCCCGGCTGCAACCTCATGCGTCTTGCCGTCTTCCGTGTAGAACCGCACGCGGGGAATGCGAGCGCTGACATAGAAGCCCCAGCCGCGGCGCTTCTTCTCGTCCAGCTTCTCGATCTGCTGGGCGATGACGAAGCCTTCCTCGCCCGGCGGGAAAAGAAAGTGCGCCGAGACGCTGAACGGCGCCGAGTCTGGCAACACAGGGGCCGCAGGAACCTGGAGAGCAGCTTCCTTCAGATGCAAAGCCATCCCGCCATCCGGGCCCGCGCCCAGCGTCATGCCCTTGCCAAACTCCAGCGCCATCGCACCCTCGGGCGTCCTGGCCCGGATCGCGCCGGGGAACTCCACGCGAAGCAGGTCCCCGTTCTGTTTCGGGCGCGCGGCGGAGGAGGCAAGCAGCGCGCGCAAAACCTTTTCACGGGCGGCGATCTGCTCCCATCGCGGCCGGTCCTCCGGGCCCGGCACCACGGTCACCGGCGGCGGGTCGTAAATGTTGCCGTCCATGGCGTGCTGCGTCGTGTTGCGGAAGAAGGCCGTGAGAGCGTAAAAATCGCGCTGGCTGATGGGATCGAACTTGTGGTCGTGGCAAGTGGCGCAGCCGACGGTGAGCCCCAGAAAGACGGCGCCCACCGTGTCGGCGCGGTCCTTGGCATACATCGCCTCCACCTCGTCAATGATCACGCCCGCCTCGTTGGTGGTGACGTTGCAGCGCTGGAAACCGGTGGCGATGAGCTGATCCAGCGTCGGATCGGGCAAAAGGTCGCCGGCGAGCTGCTCGATCACGAACCGGTCGAAAGGCATGTTGCTGTTGAAGGCGCGGATCACCCAGTCGCGGTAGGGCCACATCTCGCGGTAGTTGTCGATGTGGAGCCCGTGGGTGTCGCCGTAGCGCGCCGCATCGAGCCAGTAGCGGGCGCGATGCTCTCCGTAGCGGGGCGAGGCGAGATACTTCTCCACAAGCTTCAGGTAGTCGCCCTCCGGGTCGGCCGATTTCAGGAACGCTTCCGCGTCGGCGGGATCGGGAGGAAGCCCCGTGAGATCGTAGGCCAGGCGTCGCAGCAGCGCATGCCGCGGCGCCTCGGGCGCGGGTTCGAGGCCGCGGGCTTCCAGCCCTGCCAGCACGAACCGGTCCACCGGATTGCGAACCCACCCGGTGCGGCGAACCTCCGGCAACTGCGGCCGCACGGGCGCCCGGAACGCCCAGTGTTCTTTCCATTCGGCGCCTGACTCGATCCAGCGGCGGATCAGCGCCACCTCCTCGGGCTTCAGCGTCTTGTGCGCCTGCGGCGGCGGCATGCGGCGCGCCGCATCGCGCGCCGTGATGCGCTGGTACAGCAGGCTCTTGTCCGGCTTGCCGGGCACGATCAGCGGTCCGGCGCGCCGCGCTGAAAACAGGCCTTCTTTGATGTCCAGTCGCAGGCCCACCATGCGCGTGGTCCGGTCGTTGCCGTGGCAATGGAAACAGTTGGCCGAGAGGATCGGACGAATGTCCTTCTGGAAATCCGGGGCTGCGGGCGTACCCGCAGACAGGGGTGACACCCAGAGTGCGACTGCGGCGAGGATTCGTTTCATCGTCCCAGATTGGGCTTCATTCTATACGAGCACAGACAGAAATGGAAGGGGCTCAATCCGCGGCGATTCGCGCCGATAAGTGCGTCATCAAGGGCTCCGCGCCCCGCCGGCGCGGGACCGCAGGAGGCGATATGCCATTGGAGACCAAAACAGGCGAGGCCACACCCTGGGCACTGGAAAACCTGCCGCCCTTTTCGCCGGTGGCGATGCGGCTGGTGGCAATGCTCTCTGACGAAAACGTTCACGTCGACCAGGTCAGCCGCTTCATCTCCGCCGAGCCGGTGTTTGCGGCGCGGGTCCTTCAGTTGGCCAACTCCCCGCTGTTCGCCCTGATGCGGCAGGTGACCTCGATCCCTCAGGCGGTGATCCTCATCGGGCTAGAACGCGTCAAAGCCATCGCCCTGACTCGCGCCATCGGGGATTTCGTCGCCCCCGTGCTGCGGCGCAAGGCGCTGGCCGCATGCTGGCGCAACACGCTGGCCGGGGCGGTGGTGGCCGAAGCCCTGGCGCCGCTATACCGGCTCGATTCCGGCGCCGCCTACACCGCCGGCCTGCTGAGAGACATCGGCCGGCTCGCGCTGCTCGTCAAATACCCCGAAGCCTACGCCAACGCCATCGAGATCGCCAGCGAAGGCATCGATCTCCGCGAAACCGAACGCAACCTTTTCGACATCGATCACTGCGAGGCCGGCCGCTGGATCGTCGCCCGGCTGTTCCTGCCCGAGGAACTCTGCCGCGCCGTGATCCATCACCACGACGCCGACATCCCCGAAGGCTGGGACATCGTCCACCTGGTTCGCACCGCCGATCGCATGGCTGACGCCCTCGGCTATTCCATCCTCGCCGGCGCGCCCCAGCCCTCTCCTTCCGAGGTGCTCGAACAGGTGCCCGGCGCAGGCCGCAGGGCCGGCTTCGACATCGACGCCCTCTCAGCCGAGGTCGGCCGGCGCATGGTCGCGCTCGCCTGAACGCAACTTCACGCCCTGCCACCCGCGCCGCCTTTATTCTGGACTTTGATATCCTTATATACGAATGCAGTTCCTCCGCACCTCGTCCCTTCCCGCACTCCTGCTTTTGCTCGCCCCTGCTCCCCTGCCCGCCCAGCACGAGCGCTCCGCAGGCGAAGAGATCCACCGGCACCACTTCGCCGTGCTCGGCGCCGGAAGTCATAACACGAAAAAGGACGGCGCCACGGTAGGCGCGGATTATGAGTACCGCCTCCACCAGCGGCTCGGCGCCTTGGCCAGTTTCGAATACGTCGGCGGCGACTTCCGCGAGGACGTCTTCGCCTTCACCGCCGCCTGGCACCCCTGGAAAGGGCTCCGCCTGATCGCCGGGCCGGGCTTTGACCGCGAACTGAAGCGCCATGAGGAGACCGCCCACGGTGAAGCAACCGAGCATCCTCAAACATATCGTGGACTCTTCCGTACCGGCGCCAGTTGGGAGTTCCATGTGAAGGAGCACTTCACCGTCGGCCCGGAAATCGCTGTCGACATCCTGAAGGGCGAGAAAGTCTTCGTCTACGGGATCAATCTCGGCTGGGGCTTCGGGCGGCGGTAGCAGTGCCGCAGCCGGCTTCCATCGATCGTCCCTGGCTCGTTGACCGTCACCCGGTCAAATTCCGCAGCGGCCGGTCTCCATCATCAGAAGCGGAGCGCCCCCGTCAGCGGGATTCCGCAGTCGGGCGCCGTTACCGCACCAGCGCGTCAGCCGCATTGGCCGCCAGGATCCAGTGGCTGGCGGCCGTGATCACATATTCGTGCGTGAACCAGAGGAACCCGAAGTCGTCCATGCACTCGGGCAAGTCCGGCTGAATGATCACATAGCCCGGGATCACCCCGCCCGGGATGTAGGAGTGGTCCGCGCGGTTGTTGCCATACGCAATCAGGTGGGAGCGCGTCCCCACGCCGGAAACGTAGGAGCGGCTTGACACCGGATGCGTGCCCAGAATGAAATGGGCCGCCCGCAGCGTGTAGTCCTTGCTGACGATCTCGGGAAACGCTCTGTGCAGGAAGTACATGCGGATCCCGAGATCCATCACTCCGGCCGAGCCGCCCCAGCCGCCCCGCGTGGGCGGCACCCCGAACGGCATCGAGGCAAGCTCTTTGTCCAACTGCGCGGCATACGTCCTGACGGCGGATTCCAGTTGCTTCCGGAAATCCGCATCCATGTAGGGCAGCGCGTGCACCGCCGCCCAGCCGCCGAATCCGAACCGCTGCATCATCGAGGGCAACATCTCCCGCACGCGCGCCTTGTAAGGCTCTCCGCCGTTGGTGGCGATCAACAGTTGAATCGCAGCGTTCCACTCTTCGCCTGCGCCTGCACCCGGAGGCCCTCCGCGGCCGGCACTCGGATTGGCGTGTTCTTCGTTCCAGATCCGGATGGCCGTATCCAGGCACTCCTTGGCCATCGCGCCATCGTAACTTCTGAGTGCCGTGGCCGCCGCCGCCAGCGTGGCCACCGACCCGTACTGCATGGCGGCGGACTTGGTTGTGAAGGCCCAGCGGTCGTCGGGACGGCCCGAGAATTCCCCCTTCACTTCATTCGGCCCAAACTTTTCAGAGTAGACGCGGTTGTCCGTCTTCGACGCGCCGTCGCCGAGGTGCGTGTACTGCCGAAGCGTGGGCTCGTTGATCACCGGAAATGTATGCCCCACCGCCTTGATCTGCGCCAGCACCTGCATGGCGCCGTGCTTGATGTGTTGCAGCACGTCGGGAACGCCGTCAGGACGGTGCATCTCGACCGACCGCGCCTCCCAGTCCACCGTCAGCTGGTCGTAATCCAGCCCGAACTCCCGCCGCGCCAGCGCCAGGTCCTGGATCACCATGAACTGGCTGCGAGTCTGGATGTCGAAATCGCCCGCATCGTACCAGCCACCGACATTCAACCCGGGGATGTGGTCGCCCGGTTTATAAGGCGAGTTCAGTTCCGGCCCCATCGACCAGCCGTCGAAATGCTGCCGGTTGGGCGGCGCCTGTCGCGCGTCATCCAGATGGGAAACCCCGTGCCAGAGCCGGTAGCCCTCGCGGACCGAAACGTGATCCATCGCTGTTGCCAGGTAACCCGAGAGGGAGAGCTGCCACGTGTTGCTGTAAACGTCGCGCGCGATGCGGAACAGCCCGGTTCGCTCTCCGCCGTACTCGATCGCGTACAGGCCCGGCTCCTGGACCTGCGAGAAGTCGAATTTGCGGTAGATGTACCGCAGCCACGGTTGCGGCGCTGAAACCGGCCCCTCATAGACCTGCTTGTACTGGCCGTTCCCCTCCAGGCGCAGCACCCGCGCCGTGCCAGGCGCTTTGTAGCGGGGATCAAGCTCGATCACGGCTACTTTCGACGTGCCGGGATGATAGCCAACCTGGTTGTAAGCAACCATCGGGGGCCGCACCCAGCCGGGGATCACATCGGGACGGATGTGCCAAACCACCACTTCGCCCGTCTTTCCCGCCGGGATCAGCGTGCGCAGCACGAACCAGCCGTTCTGCGCCATCACCCGTCCGTCGAAAAGCGACAGCGGCCCCGATTCCGACACTACCTTCACGCGGTACTGCGGCTCGTCCACCCCGAGCGTGATGCTCTTGCCCGTCGCAAAAGGCAGCGGTTGCCGGTAGCCTTTCTCCCGGTCCCATTCCTCCTGATACGGGAGCTTCTTCGGTTCTCCCGCCGGCGGGGGCACGCTGGCCGCCGGATCGCGGGGACTCACCGGAAATAGCCCCGCCTCACCTCCATCCGTCATGTATGTCTTGCCCGCATAAACAGCCGGCAGAAATTCCAGATTGAAGCCCGCCCGCCCGGCAAGCCTCTCCGGAAGCGGCTTGTCCAGGATCACGGCCACGCGCACACCGTCCGCTTCGGCGCTGACTTCCAGCCGGTAGAAAAAGTCGTACTCCGGATATCCGGCATCCGCAGTGAGCCGCCGGCCCTGCTTGTCCGCGTTCCGTGTCTTGAGCTGCGGAATCGCGTCCCACTGCTCCGGCGTGGGCAGGAGCCGCACGTCCCCATTGGTGGCGATGCGCCGCCCGTGCAGGATCAGCTCCATCGCCGTGTTCTTCTGATCGAAAAAC